>ERZ827126.675-NODE-675-length-43950-cov-3.404556_pt1 | contig 43950 bp, 53 predicted proteins | sample MGYA00519780_ERZ827126 | MGnify/ENA primary metagenome ERZ827126 (study PRJEB31778, sample SAMEA3449262) | human gut metagenome | biome: human gut; feature: human-associated habitat; material: faeces | place: United Kingdom | collected 2010/2012 ...
GGATGAGGGGCGGCCTTACGGACGCCGCTCGTCTGCCTTTTGCCGCCGGGTAGGGGCGGGATATGTTCCGCCCGCCGCTGACCCACCGCCGCTGTGCCCGCCATACACGCGCGGCCCGGGTATGCCCGGCCCCTACCACTCAATATAAATAGAATGAGGTAAAATCATGGATGAACAAACCACCCCGAAAAAGACACGCCGCGTGGGAACGCTGGCGTTTGCGCTGGTGCTGATTCTGGCAGGCGTTCTGCTGATGCTCTACCAGCTGGTGCCCGGCTTTGACCTGCTTTGGATACTGAGGTTTTCGCCTGCAATTCTCATCGTGCTGGGCATCGAGCTGCTGTTCTACAGCAGTAAGCCCGATGCGAAGGTACGGTTTGACTGGCTTTCGATGCTCGGCTGTGCCTTTATCCTCTGCATAGTGGGTACGGCGGCCGTCCTGCCCACGGTTTGGAATCTGTGGGGCCCCGAGCGGGAGCATGCGGCCAGCCGCATTGAGTCCGAAAAGGTCGCCGGCATCTATAACGCCCTGACCGGGGACCCGGCGCTGAAATCTCGTGTTGCCAATGCGCATGTAAAAGTCTGGATCAGCCATGCGGCAAGCGACAGCTACGCGCTGCAGGCCGGCGATGAATGTGCGCTGTACCTCAGCTTTACGGCAGAGTATGACAGTGACGAGGCATTTGCCGCAGACTGCCAGGCAGTGGTGCAGGCCGCCGATGCGAACGGGCTGGGCTTTACGACCTACTACTTCAGCTCGTGTGATGATCTGCAGGAGGGAACGCGGTACACTCTGGACTGCAACGCTGCCTTCCCGGTGGGACTGACCGCTGCCCAGCTGGCCGGGCGTATCGAGAAGGAGTATTACTATGACGGCAGCGCCTTCTCCACCGAGGCTGACCGAGACAGCTATATCCGGGCGCAGCTGGAGAATGAGATTGAGCAGGAGTATGAAACAGCACACGATGGCGAAGGCGCGACCAAGGAATACCTTGACAGCGAGGTAGCGCGCCGCCTTGCCGACCTGAACGGCACCGCCACCCCGGAAACCGCCGCCGCATGACACAACGCCGAGACCCGATGACCGGGCCTCGGCTTTTTATGTGAAAAGTTCCGATTGACAGTCTGCGCGCCGAACCGTATAATAGACCGTACACGGCAAAAAAGGAGCAGGTATGGAAAAAACGGAAAAACTGACGCTGCGGGAATGTCTGATCGGCGACCGCGCATTTTACCGGCATGTGCTGGTGGTCGTTCTGCCGATCATTGTACAGAACACCCTGACAAATGTGGTGTCCCTGCTCGACAATGTCATGGTCGGGCAGGTCGGCACGCTGCCTATGAGCGGCGTTGCCGTAGTGGGCCAGCTGCTGTTCGTCTACAATCTGGCGGTCTGGGGCAGCACCGCGGGCGCAGGCATCTTCGGCGCGCAGTTCTACGGCCGCGGAGATATGGAGGGCGTGCGCCACACCTTCCGGTTCAAGCTGCTGGTGGCGCTTGCCATCACAGCGGCAGCCATCGGGCTGTTTCTCGCCGCAGGACCCTCGCTCATCGGGGCCTATATCGCGGCGGATACCTCCCCGGCGGACGCCGCCGCGACCCTGCAATATGCCGAGGGGTATCTGCGCATTATGCTCGTCGGGCTTGTGCCCTTCGGCCTGACCCAGTGCTATGCAGGCACTCTGCGTGAAAGCGGCCAGACCGTGCTGCCCATGAAGGCCAGTATGCTGGCCATGGTCGTGAACTTTATCTTCAATGCGCTGCTCATCTTCGGCATAGGGCCGTTCCCGCGTATGGGCGTGGCCGGCGCTGCCATCGCCACGGTGCTGTCCCGCTTTGTGGAGCTGGCTATCGTGGTGGTGGGTGCCCACCGCAGCAGCGACCGCTACCCCTTCCTGCGGGGCATCTACAGCAGCTTTGCGATCCCCGGCGCTCTGGTGCGGGACATCCTGATCCGCTCCACGCCGCTGCTGGCCAACGAGCTGATGTGGGGTGCCGGGCAGGCTGTGCTGCTGCAGTGCTACTCGGTGCGCGGCATTCAGGCAGTGGCCGCGCTGAACATCTGCAACACGATTGCACAGATTTTTAATGAGGTGTTCCTCTCGCTGGGCAACGCCACGGCCATCGTTGTCGGGCAGGAGCTGGGCGCCGACCGGCTGACCGGGGCGCGCCGCACGGCCTGGCGCATGATCACCCTGAGCCTTACCAGCTGTGTCATCATGGGTACGCTGCTGGCACTCTGCTCGCCCTATATCCCGCGCATTTATAATACCGAGGAATCCATCCGCCTGCTGGCAACCGAGCTGATCTGCATGGCGGCGCTCTGCATGCCGCTGTACGGCTTTTCCAACTGCGCGTATTTTACGCTGCGGTCCGGCGGCAAGACCTTTATCACCTTCCTGTTTGACAGCTGCTTTACCTGGGCTGTCTCGGTCCCTCTGGCCTACGGCCTGTCCCGCTTTACCGGGCTGAATATCGTTGCGATCTATCTGCTCGTCAATGGTATGGACATCGTCAAATGCGCCATCGGCTTTGTGCTGGTGAAAAAAGGCATCTGGGTGAAGAATATTGTAAAGGAATAGTTTCCTTATCGCAGGCCGGTGCCGGGCATCGGCCTCTATAAGTCCCATGAAGGAGATGTACACCCCTATGACCACCGCACACAAAAGCCGCGTGCTGGATATGACCCGGGGAGACCCGTTCCGACTGTTGCTGCAGTTCTCGCTGCCGCTTTTCTGCTCAAATCTGCTGCAGCAGGTCTACAACCTGACCGATACCGCTTTGGCGGGGCATCTGCTCGGTTCCGCCGCTCTGGCGGAGATCGGCGCTACTGCCGCACTGTACGGGCTGATCATGAACTTTGCCTTCGGCATGAACAATGGTCTGGCATTGACGGTCAGCCGCTGCTTTGGGGCAGGGGAGCGGGAGGGCATCCGCCGCGCCGTCGGCTGGATGGTCACTCTCTCGGCGGCGGTGTCGATAGTGCTGACCACAGTGTCGCTGCTGGGACGCGGTGCGCTGCTGTTGGTGCTGCAGGTCCCTGCCGAGGTGTGGGACGGCGCAGCTGCCTACCTGACCGTTATTCTGCTGGGCATCCCGCTGACAATGCTGTACAATATGGAGGCCGCCCTGCTGCGTGCTGTGGGCAACAGCGTTACACCGCTTTTGTTTCTTTTGTTCAGCAGTGTGCTGAATGTCGGGCTGGACGCCGCCTTTATGGGGCCGCTGGGCATGGGCGTGCGCGGTGCCGCTGTAGCCACGGTGCTGGCGCAGGGCATCAGCGCCGTGCTGGGCGCAGTGTATCTGGTCCGTAGCTATCCGGAGCTGCACTTCACCCTCACGCATCTCAAAAAGTCTGCCCGCCGCGCGGTCATGAATATGTTCTGGGCCGGCATGAGCATGGGCCTGATGAGTGCGATCTACAATCTGGGCAGCGTGGCGCTGCAAAGCAGCATCAACGCGCTGGGCAGTGTCTATATCACGGCCCAGACGGCGGCCCGCCGCATGGCAGAGATGTACTTTATCCCGGGCGGTGCGCTTGGCATCGGCGTGGCAACCTTCAGCAGCCAGAACCTCGGCGCAGGCCGCCGCAGCCGCATTGGTCAGAGCGTCCGCGCAGCGCTGAAGATTTATTTTGTCTGGTGGCTTTTTGTTCTGGCGTTTACCTTCCTGCTGGGCGAGCCGGTGCTGCGCCTTATCACCGGCAGCAGCGATGCGCGCATCATCTCCAACGCGATGCTGTATCTCAAGATCAGCGTACCGATCATCCCGCCTATGGCCGTACTGGTGATCCTGCGCAATATGCTGCAGGGCATCCGCCACACGGTCGAGCCGCTGCTGGCAAGCGCGCTGGAGCTGATCGGCAAGGTGATCTTTGCAGTCTGGCTGGTGCCGGTCTGGGGCTACCGCGCTGTCTGCTTCTGCGAACCAACGACATGGATCATCTGCTTTGTGTTCATCCTGCTGGCAGTCTGGCGCTGCCGCAGCGACCTGCAGGACGCCTGCCCACCCGATAAAACACCGGCCTGAAAAAAATCTCATATTTCGACCCGCACACCCTTGGCAAACCGGATAATTTCTGGTATACTATATAGTACATCTGTGCGGGCCGTTAGCTTAACGGTTAAAGCCGGCGGCTCATAACCGCTTGAGTGGGGGTTCGAATCCCTCACGGCCCACCATTCGGGCCGTACTCGAACACGTGAGTGCGGGCCCTTTTCTCGGATATTGTAAAATATCAGCGCCTCATCGTTGCGGAGCTCGACTCGGGCGATGAACGTGTCAACCAACCGAGCGCGGAAGTCGTCATCCGTGACGTCTCCGACGCGGAAGGAGCGCAGCCAGGCCTCGACCACCTCACGGGTGAGTCGGGGCCTTTTTATTTCTGCCCGCTGGATCTCCAGCACCAGCTGCTCCTCCTCTTCCTCCAGGGCAGCCAAACGAGAGACCAGGCCACGGGCCCCGCCTTCTTCTATCGCGTCCAGCAAGTTCCGCTGGCGCTTTTTATTTGAGTCAAGACGCCGACGCAACCCCGCCACGGGATCGTCGGCGTTTTCCTGTTCCTGGACTTCCAGGATCCGGACGGTCAGCTTCTCGATCATGTCATCGGTCAGCATATCGTTCACCGTGGCCAGGATGATCGCGTCCTCCAGGTGGTCCTTCGGGAACGGCTTCAGCTCGCAGGCCTTCCCGCGCTTTTTGTCTCCGCACTTGTAATACCGGTACACTTTCCCCAGCTTCCCGGTGCCGGTCTCTGCATTGATCATCGAGCCGCAGTACCCGCAGAACATTTTACAGCTCAGCAAATAGTTCACCTTCGCCCTCCCTGCCGCATTGTTGCGGCTCGTCTTAAAGTGCCGGGCAGCTTCCAGGAAGGTCGCCTGGTCGATGATCGGCTCCACGTTCAGCTTCACGTCCTGGATGTAGAACTCGCCCAGGTACTTCTCATTCCGCAGCATACGATAGACGACCGCATTGGAGACCGGCTTCCCGCGTCGGCCCATGATCCCACGGTCGGCGAACAGCTGGACGATGTCCCGGATCTGGCCGCCGGCGATGTGGAGCTTGAACGCCTCCCGAACAACTGCCGCCTCGCGCTCATCCACGACGATGTGACGCTCGGCATCTACTTTGTACCCTATCGGCAGAGACTGGCCGCAATACTGGCCCTTCTTCGCCGTTTCTCTCATGCCTCTGATGACCTTCTGCCGCAGGTCGGCGGAGTAATACTCGGCCAGGCCCTCCAGCACGCTCTCCAAGATGATCCCCTCCGGACCCTCCGGGACGCTCTCCCGGGCATACATCAGCTTGACGCCGGCCCGCTTCAAGGTCATTTTTCCCAGGGCGATGTCCTGGCGATCTCGGCCGAAGCGGTCGATCTTCCACACCAGGACGCAGTCGAAGCGCCCCTTCTCCGCGTCGCGCAGCATCCGCTGGAACTCGTCGCGGCCGACGACGCTCTTGCCTGAGACCTTCCGGTCTGCATATATCTCTATGATGTCAATGCCGTGCTCCTCAGCATACTGCTGGCAGTCGGCAACCTGGCCCTCGATGGACTGCTCCGTCTGACGTGGGCCCGGTGAATATCTCGCATAAATGACGCCGCGCATGGCACCGTCCTCCCTTCCCGGGGTCCTCCCGTTAAATGTGCAGGATCGCTCTGATCGCCGCCTGGGTCTCAGCTCCGGCGTGCCGGTATGCTTCGATCAGGTCGATCTCGGCCAGAGTTACGGCCAGGAACTTATTGGCAGCAGGATCCGTTTCATCGCCTGCCGGCTTCTCGATTTTATCAGTAAATCCCAGCAGGTAGTTCATGTCGACGTGGAAGATCTCGGCCAGGGCCTCGATCATCTCGAAGCTCGGCTTGCGCTTTCCGTTCTCATACTGGGAAATGGTCATTTTATTCAATCCAACGCGGTCGGCCACATCCTGCTGAGACCAGCCACGCTCTAATCTTAAAGATTTTACAATCTGAGAAAATTCCATAATTCTGTCCCCCTGAAAAAATTGTTTATTTTCCTCTTGACAATTATAAACTAAGAGTTTATTATAGTCAATGTAAACTAATAGTTTACTTCAAAGAAAACACCGGTAAACAACACCGACAGGAGGGCACACAATGAACACCTACAAGATTATTTTTACCCGCGAGAACGGGACCCAGGGCACCGACCACTTCACCGCTGCCAACGAGCGCCAGGCCCGCAAGGACTTCGGCGAGTGCTACCGCCACAGCACGGCCACCATCATCAGCATCGAGCTGGCCAGCACCAACGCCCCGGCCACCAAGCAGCAGGAGCGCGACACCCTGGAGAAGATCCGGAAGATGGTCGAGCAGCTGGGCCCGGACTCCTACCTGGCCGCCGCCTTCGAGGGCTGCTTCGACCTGGCCGCTGAGAACATCGACAACGACTGGGCCTGCTCCATGGCCGACTGCGTCCGTCGCGCTGAGAAGCGTGCCGCAGAGCTGGAGGACAAGCTGGCCGAGTCCGTGAAGGACTACGAGGCCGCCCATGCTGCCGCCCATGCGGTCGCCGAGGAAAAAGACGCCGAGATCGCTCAGCTCAAGGCTCAGCTGGCTCAGATGCAGGAGACCGCTCGCTGGAATGGTCAGCGATGTGATGAGGAAGCAACCGCAGCAGGAGAAGCTCAGCGCCGCGCTGAGGCCGCCGAGGCCGAGGTCATCCAGCTGAAGGCTAAGCTCTACGACCTGCTGGTCGCTGGCAAGTAAAGGAGGACACTATGAGCAAAATCGCTACCATCACCCGGATCACCAGCAGAGTGCTGGACAAGTACCGCAACTCGATCCCGCGCAAGGCGTTCATTGACGCCATGGAGCAGGTGGCCGCCGAGGCCATCACCTCCGGAGAGAAGCAGCTGGGGGCTCCGGTCCCCGGCATCGAAATCCTGAAGCGCCCCGACGCCACTGCCGGCGAGCTCACCGATCTGATCTCTGGCGCCTGCCCTCCGTTTCCCAACGGCTTCAGCGAGGTGCACTGCGACGAGCAGAGCTGCCGCGCCTGCTGGCTGGCCTGGCTCACCACGGGCAAGTCACCCAGCTGCAAGGAGGTGGCGGACTGATGGCTGCATACATGAGAAAGACGGGGATCCTCCCCGTCTGCACCAATGAGCAGGCCCGGATCTACTTCGACGGCAAGGGCCTCACCTATGACGACGTGACCGAGGGCGACATCCTCACCCTGGTCATGCTGCTGAACAAGCACATCAAGAAGGCCAACGCAGACTGCGAGACCTCGATGGGCTCCATGTACCTGAGCCGCCGGATCGACCTCAAACGGAAGACCAACGGCACCCTGATCAGCTGCTTCCTCTACGTCAACAGCCACTACTTCGAGCGCCGGGAGTGCATCAGCTTCAACGCTGACGGCTGGATCGGCTTCGCCGGCTGGGCTGACCAGGGCAACACCAACCCCATTTTACGAGCATTTATCGAGTGGTGCGACGCGCTCGCTGCCACCAAAGAAAAGGAGGACACACAACCATGACCCGCTTCAAATTTTATTCCAACTATATCGCCTGCCTGCTGGGCACTCTGATCGCCTTCGAGCTCTGCTGGATCGGCGCCAAGTACGTCATCGAGGGCGAGGTGGTCCACACCTACCTCGACCACTTCATCGCCGTGTGCGGCTCGTTTTACCTCACCCGTGACACCATGAAGCTCTGGCTGAAGCTCCAGACCAAGAGCCAGAAGGTGCAGCACTAAGGAGGCCACCATGAGGAAGGACATCCCGCTGCACCAGTACCCGAAGGATGTGCAGATCGCGGCCCACATGATCGGCCTGAACTACAAGCGCCCCTACATCCGGCACGGCCGGCGATACTACAAGCCATACCGCGACTACTTCTACTCGGCGCTGTCCGGCCCCGACTATGAGACGCTGCGGAAGATGGAGAAGAAGGGCTACGTCGTGAGCGGCAAGCCCGGCGAGAAGGGCATCTATTTCTGGATGACCCGCGAGGGCCTGGACTGGCTGGGCGAAAAGCTCCGGATCCAGATCCACGACCCCAGAGACTAAACCAAGGAAGGAGGCAAAACATGGCCACAGTAAAGACTATTGACGCCCAGACCATCGGGGAAAGACTTCGCGCTCTGCGCGGATCTCGCACCCAGAAGGAAGTCGGCGACGCCATCGGCGTGACTGCCATGGCGATCTCTTTCTACGAGCGCGGCGAGCGAGTGCCGGCCGATGACATCAAGGTGGCGCTGGCCCGTTATTTCAACAGCACCGTGGAAGCTATTTTTTTTACATTCTAAGTAAACTTTAAGCTTACTTTTTCAAAGGAGGACACACATGGGAAGAAAGAACAGACAGCGCAAGCCGGAGCCCTTCAAGTGCTGCGAGACCTGCGCCAATATGCAACCGATAGGAGAAGGCGATCACATTTGTGACGCCTGCTGCAGCCACGATGGCAGCCCGACCGCACTCGTCCTGGAGAGCTACATCCCCGCCGATGACTACTTCATCTGCGCCGGACGCTGCTGGACGCCACAGTGAGGAGGGTGAGACCATGGAAGACATCGACCTGACAATGCTGGCCCGCTCGGCCTACCGGGCGATACTGAGAAGCATCGAAACCCCAGAGGCCGAGGAGCCTGAGACCGTGAAGGAGGTGGTGCCTATGTCTGCACAAAAAGAATGAGCCCCGGAGCCGAAGCCCCGGAGCCCAAGAGAACACAGCCCCATTATAACACAAACAAGGAGGAAATAAAAGCATGAAGATCACCGTCGAATTTGCAAATCTGGACGAGTTCAAGCAGTACATGGGCATCGAGTCCCCGAGCCTGCTCGCCCAGGCACCCAAGGAAGCCGCAGACGCTCCGGCGCCTGCACCCGCTGAGGCCGTCCAGGAGCCCCAGGAAGCACCTGAGACCCCTGCCCCTAAGAAGAACACCAAGAAGACCGAAAAGGCCGCCCCTGCGGAAGCTGAGCCCGCTCCTGAGCCTGCTGACGACGCTGCACCCGCTGAGGCCGCAGAAGTGACCGAGGACTTCCGCATCACCGTCCGCAAGCAGCTCGCAGCCCTCAACAAGAAGTGCGGCTACAACCGCGCGGCGGAACTCATCAACGAGCAGACCGGCAAGGGCAAGCTCACCGAGGTCGCACTCGCTGACCTGCCGAAGCTCATGGAAGCAGCAAAGGAGGAAACCAATGCCGACTAAGCACGCCCGCTGCTCCGCGTCGGCCGCGCACCGCTGGATCAACTGCCCCGGATCCGTCGCCCTGTCTGATCAGTGCCCGGATCCCGGCTCCAGCAGCTACGCCGACGAGGGAACAGTCGCCCACAACCTGGCCGAGCTGAAGCTCCGCCACGTCCTGCATGAGATCACCGACGCCCAGTACAAGAAGCGCCTGGCCAAGATCCAGCAGGACGACTACTACAACGGCGAGATGGACGAGGCCACCGACTTCTATGTCGAGACCGTCCTGGAGGAGTTCGCCGCAGCCGGCGAAGGCGCCGAGCTGATGATCGAGCAGCGCCTCGATCTTTCCCAGTGGATCCCGGAGGGCTTCGGCACTTCCGACGCCGTGATCATCGGCGGCAGCATGATCCAAGTCATCGACCTGAAGTACGGCAAGGGCGTCAAGGTCGAGGCCAAGAACAACCCCCAGTTCCGCCTCTACGGTCTGGGCGCCGTCTCTCTGTTCGGCGATCTCTATGACTTCGACACCGTGAAGACCACCGTCGTGCAGCCCCGTCTCGATCACGTTGACAGCGAGGTCGTCATCCTGAAGGAGCTGCTGCTCTGGGGCGAGGAGGAAGTCGCGCCCCGCGCCATCATGGCCATGGAGGGCTCCGACTACTTCGTGGCCGGCGACTGGTGCCGCTTCTGCCCGGCGAAGGCCCGCTGCCGCAAGCGTGCAGAGTTCAACCTGGAGCTGGCCCGGATGGAGTTCCAGAAGCCCCCGCTGCTCTCCAACGAGGAGATCGGCGAAGTGCTGGCCAAGGCCGACCACCTGATGAAGTGGGCCGAGGAGGTCAGCGAGTACGCTCTGGAGCAGGCCCTGGCCGGTGAGCACTTCGACGGCTGGAAGCTGGTCGAAGGCCGCAGCAACCGCAAGTACGCCGACGAGATCCAGGTGGCCGACAAGCTGAAGGCCGCCGGCTTCGACGAGGCGATGCTCTACCAGCGCAAGCTCTACGGCATCACCGAGATGGAGAAGCTCGTCGGCAAGAAGAAGCTGGCCGCCACCCTGGGCGACCTGCTGATCAAACCCGCAGGCAAGCCGGTCCTCGTGCCGGAGTCTGATAAACGCGAAGCTATCAACACAACCGAAGCGGCCAAGGCCGACTTCACCACCGGCGACGACGAGGTCGCGCCGTTCTAAATTAAGGAGGATTATAAAATGTCTACTACCAAAGTTATCACCGGAAAAGTTCGTTTCAGCTATGTGAACATCTTCAAGAGCCGCGCCTTCCAGGCTGGCCAGGACGCCAAGTACAGCGTGTGCCTGCTGATCCCTAAAGAGGACAAGGCCACCATCAAGAAGATCAAGGCAGCCATCGACGCAGCTGTCCAGGACGGCATCAGCTCCAAGTGGGGCGGCAAGAAGCCTGCCAACCTGAAGCTGCCCCTGCGCGACGGCGACGCCGAGCGTGCCGACGAGGCTCCTGAGTACGAGGGTATGTACTTCCTCAACTGCAACAGCACCCAGAAGCCCGGCATCGTGGACAAGGATCTGAACGAGATCCTGGACCCCGACGAGGTCTACTCCGGCTGCTGGGGCCGTGCCTCCATCAACTTCTTCCCCTTCAACACCAACGGCAACAAGGGCATCGGCGTCGGCCTGAATAACATCCAGAAGCTGAAGGACGACGACCGCCTGGGCGCTGCCCGTGCTTCCGCCGAGTCCGACTTCGGCGGCGACGACTTCGAGGACGACGAGGACTTCTAAGGAGGACATACAGATGCACCGAGTTATGGGCGTGGATATAGAAACCTATAGCTCCGTGGATCTGACCGAGGCGGGCGTCTACGCCTACGTGGAGGCGCCTGACTTCGACATCCTGCTCATCTCGTACATCTTCGACGACTGGGGCGAGGACGACGTCAAAACCATCGACTGCTTCGATGCTGATCCTGACATGATGGCCGAGTTCTGCGAGGCCCTCCTCGATCCCCAGATCGTCAAGACCGCCTTCAACGCGAACTTCGAGCGCACCTGTCTGGCCAAGTGGCTCCAGAAGCCCATGCCGCCGGAGGAGTGGCGCTGCACAATGGTCAAGGCGCTGACGCTGGGCCTGCCGGGCAATCTGGCAGGCGCCGGCGAGGCGCTGGGCCTTCCTCCCGAGAAGCTAAAGGACCCCCAGGGCAAGGCCCTGATCCAGTTCTTCTCGAAGCCGTGCAAGCCGACCCGGACCAACGGCCAGAGGACGCGCAACCTCCCGCAGCATGACCCGGCCAAGTGGCAGCTCTACAAGGGCTACAACCGGCAGGACGTCGTGACCGAGCAGGAGATCCTACGGAAGCTATCCATCTACAAGACACCGGAGTCAGAGCAGGAGCTCTGGGCTCTGGACCAACACATGAACGACAACGGCGTGGCGCTCGACATCCCCATGGTCGAGAAGATCGTCGAGTATGACACCCGGCGCCGGCAGGAGCTCCAGGAGGAAGCCCAGGAGCTCACCGGGCTGAAAAACCCGAACAGCCTGGCCCAGCTGAAGCGCTGGCTCGCAGAGCAGGGCGTGGAGATGACCAGCGTCACCAAGGACACCATCGCCGAAGCGCTGCGAGATCCGGAGCTCCCGGACGTCGTCCGGAGAGTGCTGGAGATCCGCACCGCCCTGGGCAAGACCAGCGTGGCCAAGTACAGCACGATGCTGGTGGCACACTGCCAGGATCACCGGCTGCGAGGCATCCTTCAGTTCTACGGCGCCAACCGCTCCGGACGCTGGGCCGGCCGCCTGGTGCAGACGCACAACCTGGCCAAGAACACGCTGCCGGATCTGGCTCTGGCCCGCGAGCTGGCGGCCGAGGGAGACTTCGAGACCATGGGCACCCTGTTCGGCGAGACGGCCTTCGTCTTCTCCGAGCTGATCCGGACGGCCTTCATCCCATCCGAGGGCTGCCGCTTCATCGTCTCCGACTTCTCCGCCATCGAGGCGCGAGTCCTGGCATGGCTCGCCGGCGAGGAGTGGGTCCTGGAGGCCTTCCGCAACGGCAAGGACATCTACTGCGAGACCGCCTCCATGATGTACCACGTGCCCGTGGAAAAGCACGGAGCCAACAGCCACCTCCGCCAGAAGGGCAAGGTCGCCGTGCTGGCCTGCGGCTACCAGGGCGGCGTCGGCGCCATGAAGCGCATGGACAAGGGCGGCAGCATACCGGAGGACGAGCTCCAGAGCGTCGTGGACCAGTGGCGGCAGGCCAACTCCAACTCCGTGAAGCTCTGGAGGACCTGCGAGCTGGCAGCGCGGACCGCCATCGAGGAGCACCGCACCGTCCGGCTGAAGAACGGCCTGGCCTTCGGCTACATCAACGGCAACCTGTTCATCAAGCTGCCGGGCGGCCGGAAGCTCTGCTACTGGAACACCCGGCTGAAGCTCGACCCCCGCGACGGCCGCGAGCACATCGTCTACATGGGCGTCAACCAGGAGACGAAACAGTGGGGCGAGACCGAGACCTACGGCGGCAAGCTGGTCGAGAACATCGTCCAGGCCACCGCCAGAGACTGCCTGGCCATCTCTATGCAGAGGGTCGCAGCTCTGGGCTACAACATCGTCATGCACGTCCATGACGAGATCATCGTGGACTGTCCCATCGAGGACACCGGTGCCATGGAGAGGATCAACGCCTGCATGGCTGAGCCCATCCCCTGGGCGCCTGGTCTGCCTCTGAAGGGCGACGGCTACGAGACACCATTCTACATGAAAGACTAAGGAGGACACACCTATGAAAATCACCCGCACCATGACCATCGAGACCAACGAGATCCAGATCGGCGACCGCATCGAGGTCGGCCACTATACCGCCACCTGCCAGAAGCTGGTCGGCGAGGGCCTGGCCCTGTTCTTCCTGGATCAGTACCTCGACAAACCCATGCAGATGAACAAGAGAAACACCAACGCCGGCGGCTACGACGGCAGCGATCTCCGCAAGGAGCTGAACACCGGCAAGATCCTCGACGAGTTCGCGCCTCTGGAGCTGGTGCCCTTCGAGAACGGCGACCTGCTCCGCCTGCCTTTCTATGGCGAGCTGTTCGGGCATGACGCCTGGTACAACTCCGGCGCCGTGGAGCCTGACAACTGCGAGCAGTGGCCTCTGATGAAGGAACGCGCCAACCGCATCGCCGAGCGCAAGGGCGAGAGCTACGAGTGGGGCTGGCTCCAGAACATCCGCCAGGGGTCCGCGACGAATTTCTGCATTGTCCACAACTGCGGCCTTGCCTACCGCTGGACCGCCTCGGACTCCTTCGGCGTCCGCCCGGCTTTCCTGATCAAATTATCATAAATCCCGGGGGCCTCGTGCCCCCGCTATAGACTATCTACAAAGCAAGGAGGACAACGATGGAGCCTATCACTATACGCTGGGAGACCGGCTACATGACCATCAACCCGGACGCCTTTTTCCCAACAAGTGCAGCCAGGATCCGGAAGCTCCTCCGGGTGGTCGCCCTGGACTTTGAGCATCAGGACGACATCCGGATGCAGCTGGCCGGGGCCTGCGAGAGCCGCGCCCAGGAGATCCTGGACGGCCGCAAGAGCCTCGCCAACGAGGCAGTAAACCACCACCAAAAAGCGGCGGACCTGGAGCCGCAGATCGAGACGGCCAAGCGCCGGATCACTACCCTCCGGGCCTGCATCAAAGAGCAGCCGAAGAAGGCCCGACAGCTGGGCTACCCTGAACGGCTGCACGAGGAGCGGGAGCAGCTGAAGAAGCTGACCGCCGAGCGCTCCGGAGCCCTCTCAGCCTTCCGGAAGAAAAAGCGCGAGTTCGAGGCCGCTGAGGCCACGGCTGAGAAATTAAAACAGAACGCGGAGGTGCTGAGACCATGACCAACACAGCGGAAAAACTCACCCTGCCCCTGTTCATGGTCAAGCACAACGGCGACCTCCTGGTCTCGACCGGCCGCAGCCGCTTCGAGACCTCCTGGAAAAATAAGACCATGAGCTGGGCGGCGCTCCTGAATAAGCTCTCCCGCTCCATGGAGACCACGGAGACCCACGCCGAGTACATGAAGATGAGCAAGGAGCAGCAGGACAAGATCAAGGACATCGGCGGCTTCGTCGGCGGTCATCTGAGGGATGGCCGCCGCAAGACCGGCTACGTCACGGCCCGCCAGCTGCTCACCCTCGACCTGGACTTCCCTCCGGCCGAGTTCTGGGACAACATCATCGACAACCTGGAGATCGACAACGCCCTGGCGGTCTACTCCACACATAAGCACACCAAGGCGAAGCCCCGCTACCGTCTGATCATGCCCCTCGACAGAGAGGTCACGCCGGACGAGTACGAGGCCATCGCCCGCAAAATCGCCGAGAAGATCGGCATCGACTACTTCGACGACTCCACCTTCCAGCCGACCCGTCTGATGTATTGGCCGAGCCATAGCGTGGACGTCGAGCCCTTCTTCCAATATTACGACGCCCCCTTCCTGGCGGCCGACTCCATCCTGGCCGAGTACCCGGACTGGACCGACACCAGCTACTGGCCGGAGTCGTCCCGCATGGCCGGGATCCGGAAGAAGCAGGCAGACAAACAGGGCGACCCGCTGGCCAAGAAGGGCATCGTGGGCGCCTTCTGCCGCACTTATACGATCACCCAGGCCATCGCGACCTTCCTGCCGGACGTCTACACCCAGACGGCCAAAGAGGACCGATACACCTACGCAGCCGGCTCAACTGCTGCCGGCCTCGTGGTCTATGATGGCGACGTCTTCGCCTATTCCAACCATAGCACCGACCCGGCCGGCGGCCAGCTCTGCAACGCCTTCGACCTGGTCCGCCTCCACAAGTTCGGGCACCTGGATGACGGCAAGGAAGACAAGAGCGGCAAGGACCGCCCGAGCTACAGCGCCATGGCCACCTTCGCGAGCGAGGACCAGAGCGTCAGCCTGACGCTCGCGAACGATACCCGAGCGAGGGCCGTGCTCGACTTCGAGGCAGATCTGCCGGAAGACGACACCGATGACAGCTGGAAGGCCAAGCTGGTCCGCACGGAGAACGGCGACGTCAAGCCGCTGATCACTAACGCCGTGCTGATCCTGGAGAACGAGCCCGCCCTTCAGGGGATCCGCTACAACGAACTGAGCAACGGCATCGAGGTCAAGGGCAAGCTGCCCTGGCCGCGCCCCAACAAATACTGGAGAGACGCCGACGACGCCCAGCTCTACACCTGGGTGGCCGACCGGTATGGCGTCCAGTTCCCGGAGAACCGCTTCAGCAAGGCTCTCACGACCGTCACGGACAAGCGACGCTTCAACCCGCTGCGGGAATATGTCCAGCAGCTCCCTGAGTGGGATGGCGTCCCGAGAGCCGACACGCTGCTGATCGACTACCTGGGAGCACCGGACACCGAGTACACCCGAGCCGTCACCCGCAAGACCCTCGTCGGGGCCATCCAGCGCGTGCTGCAGCCTGGCTGCAAGTTCGACACCGTCCTCGTCCTGGACGGCAAGCCCGGCATCGGCAAGAGCACCCTGCTCCGGAAGCTGGGCGGGAAATGGTTTAGCGACTCCCTCAGCCTGGCCGACACCAGGGACAAGACCGCAGCCGAGAAGCTCCAGGGCGTCTGGATCATGGAGATCGGCGAGATGCAGGGCACCCGCAAGGCCGACGTGGATATTATGAAGGGCTTCATCAGCCGCCAGGTGGATGAGTACCGCGCAGCCTACGGCCGCGTCGTGGAACGTCACCCGAGGACCTGCATCATCTGCGGCACCACCAACAGCACCACCGGCTTCCTGAGAGACACCACCGGCAACCGGCGCTTCTGGCCCGTGCCCGTCAACGGCGGCGGCCGCCTCAGCGTCTGGGATATGACCGAGGAGACCCGCGCCCAGATCTGGGCCGAGACCATGGTCTATGTGGCCGAGGGCGAGACGTCCTACCTGGACGCCGCGATGGAGTTGGAGGCTGCGAAGATGCAGCGCGAGGCTATCGAGTACGACGACCGCGAAGGCGAGGTCATCGACTACCTGGAGACCCTGCTGCCGGCGGACTGGTACAGCTGGGACATGGCGAAGCGCGTGGACTTCTTCCAGCAGCGTGACGTCCTGGACGTGAAGGTGGACTGCACCATGCGCCGGACTAAGGTCTGCGCCCGCGAGATCTTCTGCGAGTGCTGGGGACGGCCGAAGAACGCCTGGAAGCGCCAGGACGGCTATGACATTGCCGGCATCATGGCGAGGATCCCCGGCTGGGAAAAGACCGGCAAGGAGGCAAGGGTCCCGGGCTACGGCCACCAGCGAGTGTACACAAGAGCCGAGGAATGATGTGGATCTGAACTTGTGGACGCTCACACTTGTGGACACCTGCGCGGAGTCCACAAGCTGACTTGTGGACAAAGATGTGGACAGGGAAAAACCGTGATTTTACAAGGCTTTTCCACAAGTCCACAAGTGACCACAAGTATTATATGAATTTTTATTATTACGACCGCAAAGAGCGCCCGCAAAACGCCCTCGCACATATACACAGGGCCTATATAGAAAATTTTCGGCGAAACTTGTGGACAAGGAGGACACCCATGGAAAAACGAGAACGAGACATAGAAAAATGGCTGCGCGAGAAGATCCAGCAACTGGGCGGCGTCGCGATGAAGTTCACCAGCCCCGGCAATGATGGCGTGCCTGACCGGATCGCAATACTGCCGGGGGGCCAGGTGTGGTTTATCGAACTGAAGAAGGACGGCGAAGTCCCGACAAAGATCCAGGAATGGCAGATCGAACGACTCCGGAAGCTGGGCTGCAACGTGGCAGTGATCGCAGGCATGAAGGAGGCGCGAGCCTGGATCTGGGAGGTGATCGGCTGATGAAGTACACCCCCCACGACTACCAAACCAGGGCCACCAACTTCATCCTGGAGCACCCGAAGGCCGGGATGCTGCTGGAGATGGGCCTGGGCAAGACTGTCATCACCATGACCGCCATCGACATCCTGATCAACGAGATGTTCGAGGTGGATCGCGTCCTGGTCATCGCGCCGAAGCGAGTGGCCGAGGACACCTGGACACGAGAGCACGCCAAGTGGGACCACCTTCGCCACCTTCGCGTCAGCAAGGTGCTGGGATCGCCGGAGCAGCGGCGCCGGGCTCTGGCCACGGACGCCGACATCTACGTCATCGGCCGCGACAATGTGGTCTGGCTGGTGGATCTCTACCAGAAGCTGAAGACCGGCTGGCCCTTCGACATGATCGTGATCGACGAGCTCTCCAGCTTCAAAAACCCCCAGGCCAAACGCTTCCGGGCTCTCCGGAAGGTCATGCCGAGGGTGAGCAGGGTCGTCGGTCTGACCGGCACCCCTTCGGCCAACGGTCTCATGGATCTCTGGGCTGAGATCTACCTGCTGGACCGTGGCGAGCGACTGGGCCAGACGCTGGGAGCCTACCGCGAGAAATACTTCCGGCCGGGAGCCCGGAACGGCTACATCGTCTTCAAGTGGGAACCCCTTCGGGGCGCCAGGGAGAAGATCGAGGCCGCCATCAGCGACATCTGCATCAGTATGAGCGCGGCCGACTACCTGAAGCTGCCGAAGCGGATCGACAACCGGATCCCGGTCAAGCTGAGCCCCCAGGAGATGAAGCAGTACAAGACCATGGAGGCCGAGCAGCTGCTTCACATCGACGACGAGGATGTGGTCGCCCTGAACGCGGCCGCCGTGATGACCAAGCTCCTACAGATCGCCAACGGCAGCGTCTACTCCCACGAGGGCAACGTCGTCCGGCTGCATGACGCAAAGCTGGAGGCGCTGCTGGAGATCATCGACACCACCGACAGCCCCGTTCTGGTATTTTACAGCTACAAGCACGACCTGGCCGCCATCCAGGCAGCGATCCCCGGAGCCCGGACACTGGACGGCCCTGAGGACATCGCAGAGTGGAACGCCGGCAAGGTCCAGGTGCTCCTGGCGCATCCGGCCAGTGTGGGCTATGGACTCAACCTTCAGGAAGGCGGCCACGTGATCGTGTGGTATGGTCTGACCTGGAGCCTGGAGTTCTACCAGCAGGCCAACGCCCGCCTCTACCGGCAGGGCCAGGACAAGCCGGTCATCATCCACCACCTGATCGCCGAGGGCACCGTGGACGAGCAAGTCATGGACGCCCTGGAGGCTAAGGACACCAGCCAGGCGGCGCTGATGGCCGCGCTGAAGGAAAGGAGAACACACAATGAAGAACACACTGACAGATCTCAATAACCACCTCTTTGAACAGCTGGAACGTCTGAACGATGACGAGCTGGACGAGGCCCAGCTGGAGAAGGAGCTGAGGCGCGCCGAGGGCATGACCAAAGTCGCCACCCAGATCATCCAGAACGCGGAGCTGGCCTACAAGACCATGGTGCACATGGCCGAGTACGGCTACGACCGCAAGGAAGCCAGGGAGGTGCTGCCGCCGATGCTGGAGGTGAAAAATGGCTAACAGATACCCGCCAGAGGTGCATCAGTTCATCGCGGCCAACGTCGAGGGCCGCACCTGCAAGGAGCTCGCAGAGCTGACCAACCGGGAGATGGGCACCGCCTTCACCGAGACCATGATGCACAGCTACAAACACAATCACGGACTGAAGTCCGGGACGAAATGCGGCAAGCCGAAAGGCTGGAGCCCGACCTACCCCGAAGGGATGGAGGACTTCATCCGCAGCGTGGCAGAGGGCCGCACGGTCTACCAGATCGCCGACCTGGTGAACGAGCGCTACGGTGCCGGCACCATCGACGCGGTCAGAGTCCGGGCCTTTAAGAAAAACCACGGCATCGTCTCCAACCTGAACACCCGCTTCAAAAAGGGATCCACGCCCTGGACAAAGGGCAAGAAGCAGACCGACTACATGAGCCCGGACGCCATCGAGCGCACCAAGGCCACCCGCTTCCAGCCTGGGCAGACTCCGGCCAACCTGCTGCCGGTCGGCGCCATCGTGAAGAACGCCGACGGCTACCTTCTCCGGAAGAAGCAGATGGACGGCAGCCAGTGGGAGCGCTGGGAGTTCCTGCACCGTGCAGTCTGGGAGGAGCACAACGGCCCCATCCCGGAGGGCATGATGGTCAGCTTCAAAAACGGCGACAAGGAGGATCTGGACATCGACAATCTGATGCTGATTAGCAACGCCGAAAACCTGGAGCTGCATCGGTCCGGCCTCCGCTTCGATGAACGAGAACTCACTGAGACCGGGCTGACCCTGGTCAAGTTAAAGATAAAGACCCGAGAAAGGAGAAGAAAATGATCGGATATTTAAGCGGCCCCATTACGGGCCACAAGAACTACCGCCAGCAGTTCGCCAGAGCTGCCGGCGCTCTGAAGGAGATGGGCTGCGTCGTCATCAACCCCGCCGAGCTGGGAGCGGCTCTCCCTCTCGACCAGATGAGCTACGAGGACATTATGAAGATCGACCTGGAGCTGCTGGCCTCTGCGGACTACCTGGTGCAGCTTCCCGGCTGGGAGCGATCCATCGGCGCCAACCGCGAGCTGGGCTTCGCCCTGGGCACTGACAAGATCGTCGTGGGCCTGGAGCAGCTTCTCACAAAGGAGGTAACACTGCCATGGACCTAAACGAGACTTATGACTTCCTGATGCAGATCCGCCGCAAGGAGATCATCATCAGACGGAAAGAGACCCAGCGGGACGAGCTGAGGGCCTGCCTGCTGCCGGGCGCTGTCCGCTATGATCGCGACAAGGTCCAGAGCACTCCGACCGACAAGATGAGCGACGTCATGGCCAGAGTGGACGAGCTGGACCGAGAGATCGAGCAGCTCCGGCGTGAGAAGGCCACCCTGGTCATCGAGATCAGCGACGCCATCGAGAAGCTGGAGGACGACAACGAGAAGACCGTGCTGACCGAGTTCTACATAGCACGGGCGCCGATGACGCAGGCGGCCGACGCTATCAACTACAGCGTCCGCCGGGCTTATGACTTCCGCAAGAGGGGCGTCATCCATCTGGGGGAGGTGCTGGGATGATACGACTCCTGCATGGCGACTGCCTGGCAATGCTGAAAGAGGTGGAGCCTGGCAGCGTGGACCTGGTCCTCTGCGATCCTCCCTACTCCTCCGGCGGAACTCATGCCGGCGACCGCAAGGCCAGCACGACGGCCAAGTACACCGACAACGACTTCAACGGAGCCGCCAGGCTCCCGGCCTTCTCCGGCGATGCCATGGACCAGCGGAGCTTCACGGCCTTCATGCGATGGGTGTGCAGCGAGCTGAGGCAAAAGACCAGGGAGGGGGGGATCCTGGAGATGTTCGTGGACTGGAGAAACCTCCCCGCGATGACGGACGCCGTGCAGATGGCCGGCTGGGTGTGGAGGGGCGTCGTCGTATGGGACAAAGGCATCAGCAGAAACCAGCCGGGACGCTTCCGGAACGACTGCGAGTTCGTGGTCTGGTGCTCCAACGGCGACCTGCCTATTGACTGGAAGGCGGCCAAAGGCACCAAGGCCATGCCGGGCGTCTACCACGTCCCTATAGTGGCGCCGAAGCAGCGCTTCCATCAGACTGAGAAGCCCGTGGAGCTGCTGGAGAGTCTTCTGGCCATCTGTCCCCCGGGCGGCACTGTCCTGGACGCCTTCATGGGATCTGGCAGCAACGGCGTGGCAGCCGTTAAAACCGGCCGGAGCTTCATCGGGATGGAACTGTCCGACCAATACTTCGAGATCGCTGAGAAACGCATCCAGGAGGCCGAGGACGAGCTTCTGAACGACTTTTAGAAAGTCAGCACACATTGCAAACCAGAATGTGCTATACTGGTAGAGTGGAATTGTGAGAGCAGGCAGTGGCCTGCTCTCTTTCTATACAAAACATCGAATAAGGAGGCGGCGAGGTCATGCCCAAGGCAAGGAACTCGAAGGTAGACGAGGCCCTTGCACTCTACCAGCAGGGCCTCAAACTAATCGAAATAGCACGGAAGCTGGACATCCCAGAGGGAACTGTCCGACGATGGAAGTGCACATATAAATGGGATAGCGAGCGCTCGCAACCTGAAAAACCGAACGCTCGCAAACGAGGCGGCCAGCCCGGCAACAGAAACAGGGCCGCACCAAAGGGCAACAAGAGGGCCGAGAAGTTCGGCTTCTACTCCAAGTATTTACCGGAGGAGACGCTGGAGATCTTCGGAGAGATCCAGGACGCCGATCCGCTGGATCTGCTCTGGGACCAGATCCGCTTCTCCTACACGGCCATCCTCCGGGCCCAGAAGATCGCCTACGTCAAGGACGCCGAAGACAAGACCATCGAGAAGATCGAGGACCGCAGCGGCGCCGAGTCCTGGGGCGAGAAGTGGGAGGTGCAGCAGGCCTGGGACAAGCAGGCCAACTTTATGAAGGCCCAGGCCCGGGCGATGGACACGCTCCGGAGCCTGATCAAGCAGTACGACGAGATGCTGCACAATGACTGGGAGGCAGCCACCGAGGAACAGAAGGCCCGCGTGCAGCTGCTGAAGTCCCGGATCAATGACGGCGCGGATCAGGTCGGAAAGGTGGTAATCATCAATGACACAAACGACCCGCATCAGTGACCTCATCATCCGGAAGTTCTGGCCAGTCTTCAACGATAAGGAACACACCCACAAGATCCTGACCTCCGGCCGAGCGGGCACCAAGTCCTCAGAGGCTGCCATCGAGGTCGTGTATAAGATCGTCAGCGAGGAGGACTGCTCTGCCGTGGTCATCCGCAAGCGGCACAACAAGCTCCGGAAGACGGTCTACAAGGAAATCAAGCGAGCCATCAAGAGGCTGGGCCTCGACGAGCGGCTGTTCAAGATCACCGTCAGCCCCATGGAAATCACCTACAAGGCCAACGGGAACACCATCTACTTCACCGGATCCGACAGCATAGACGACACCAAGGGCATCATCGACGAGAACAAGCCCATCAAGATCGTCCTGCTGGACGAGGTCAGCGAGTTCTTCACCGACGGCGAGGGCGAGGACGAGCTCCAGAACATCGAGGCGACCTTCATCAGAGGCAACGCCGAGGGCTTCCAGATGCTCTACCTCTACAACCCGCCCAAAAACCCCAACGCCCCCGTGGTGGTCTGGTGCCGGAAGATGGAGAAGCGCCCGGACTGCATCCACGTCCATGTGGACTATCGGGACGTGCCTCCGGAGTGGCTGGGCGCCAAACTGATCGAGTCCGCCGAGATCCTCCGGGAGCTTGACGGGCGGCAGTGGCGCTGGCTCTGGCTGGGGCTCTCCATCGGCGTCGATGAATTGATCTATTATATGTTCGGCGATGCTTCCATCGCCCGACCGTCGCAGGATCGCTACCGGATCATCGGCGTCGGCGTGGACTATGGCCAGCAGAACGCCACCACCTACCAGGCGGCGGGGCTCAATGAGTCGCTGCACCGGCTGGAAGGCCTGGGCGAATATTATCACAGCGGCCGGGAGTCCGGCACGCAGAAAAGCCCGAGCGAATACGCCAAGGACTTCGTCGAGTTCCTGGACGAGCTGCATGAGACCTACTCATGCAGCTATTTTTATACCTTCATCGACCCCTCGGCCCGTGGTCTGATGGAGGAGATCAAGCGGGCCACCAGGGGCATCGGCTACAACGTGCTGATCCGCGACGCCGAGAACGACGTGGCGCTGGGGATCTCCCGAGTGCAGAAGCTCCTGACCTTCAAGATGATGACCGTGTCGCCAGACCAGGAGAACGCCGTCCGGGAGTTCGGTCTCTATGAGTACGACAAGAAAAGCATCGAGAGGGGCCGCGAGGAGCCCGTGAAGCAGGACGACCATGGCATGGACGCCATCCGCTACCTGGTCATGGGAATGTGGTCGAAAATCAAGAACTACCTGCCCGTTAGGGATAAAGAGGAGGAGCCGGAAGGAGTCATAAAATGAACATTTTCGAGTATTTCAAAAAGAAGGGCATCGACACCATCGACAGCTCCTTCTACAGCAAGATCACCATGTGGGACAGCTGGTACAGGGCGAACGTCAAACGCTTCCACCAGTACCGCGTCTACCATGGCGCCGGGCAGTATGAGCGCTGCCATCGCAAGAGTCTCGGCATGGCCAAGAAGATCTGCGAGGACATCAGCGACCTGCTGCTCAATGAGAAGGTCCGCATCACCATCAAGGACGCAGCCACGGCCAAGTATGTCGGCAGCGTCCTGAACGCTGCGAACTTCTCCGTGCAGGGCAACGAGTACCAGGAGCGCAAGGCTGCCTGCGGCACCGTGGCCTATGTGCCCTATCTGACCAACATGGAGCTGGACGATCAGGGCCGCATCATCAGCGCCGACGTCAAAATCGACTATGTGGTGGCGAAGAACATCTTCCCGACCGCATGGGAGAACTCCAGGATCACGGAGTGCATCTTCGTGTTCGCCAAGACCTACCGCCGCAAGAAGTACGCCCAGTTCCAGCATCACAAGCTGGAGCCCTGGCAGGACGAGAACGGTGAGGATCTGGGCTACCAGTACGTCATCGAGAACAGCGTCGTGGAGTGCAGCTCCGGCGCCGGCCGTGAGCTGACGCCCGCCGAGTGGAATGAGATCCCGCACTTCGAGGGCCTGGCTGCCAGAGTCGAGACCGGCTCCAACCTGCCCCAGTTTGTCATCGACAAGCTGAACATCGCGAACAATGTGGACGAGGACGACACCAACCCGATGGGCGTGTCGCTTTTCGCCAACAGCATCGACGTCCTGGCCAAGATCGACCTGGAGTACGACAGCTATGCCAACGAGTTCACCCTCGGCCGCAAGCGCGTCTTCGTGGCGCCTGAGATGCTGACCGACGCCAACGGCTCCCAGGTATTTGATCCGGACGACAGCGTCTTCTACACGCTGCCGGAGGACTACTTCAAGAACACCAAGGAGGCCATGCACGAGGTCAACATGGAGCTGAGGATCGAGGAGCACGAGACCGCCATCAACAACGATCTCAACCTCCTGAGCTTCAAGTGCGGCTTCGGCACTCAGTATTATCGCTTCGAGAAGGGCGCGGTCGCTACGGCCACCCAGGTCATCAGCGAAAACTCCGATATGTACCGCACGATCCAGAAGCACGAGATCATCCTCCGGGACGCTCTCACCGATCTGATCCGCATCATCATCCGCCTGGGCAAAGCTGCCAACGTGGGCGAGCTGGTGGAGAACACCGACATCGTGATCGACTTCGACGACTCTATCGTCGAAGACAAGCAGACGGAAAGAGCCGAGGACCGCAAGGACGTCGCCATGGGCGCCATGGGCCTGCCGGAGTACCGCGCGAAGTGGTACGGCGAGACGGAGGAGGTCGCAGCCAGCAAGCTGCCTGACCAGTCCGCCGGCGTTCTGATGTAATGGATCAGAGCTACCACGACCTACTGGCCGCCGGCGTCGAGAAGCGCTTCCGGGACCTGGAGATGGCGATCATGGACGACATCATCCGCCGGATCCGGAAGGCCGGCACAATCACCGACTCGGCCGACTGGCAGATCCAGCGCCTCATCATCCTGGGCAACAGCACCCAGGACATCGAGGACCTGATCAGGAAGGCCGTGGACGGAAACGAGGAGGAAGTCCGCCGGCTCTACGCTGAGGTCATCGAGCGGGAATACACCCGCGACCGCAGCCTCTACGAGCAGATCGGCAAGGAGTTCATCCCCTACGAGTTAAACCCCGAGCTCCAGCAGATCACGGACGCCCTGGTGCAGCAGTCCAGCGAGGAGCTCTACAACATCACCAAGAGCACCGGCTTCATGCTGGACAACGGCCACGGCGGGAAAGTCTTCACGCCCCTGGCCGATGTCTACAACGGCTACCTGGACGACGCCATCACCGGCATGGCCAACGGCGCCTACGACTACAACACGCTGGTCCGCCGTATGGTCAGCCAGATGACAGCCTCCGGGCTCCGGACCGACCACGCCTTCAGCGATGGCGGCAGCGACTACGGCGTGGACTACGCCAGCGGCTGGCACAATCGCGTGGACGTGGCCGCCCGTCGTGCTCTGCTCACTGGCTTCGGCCAGCTCACCGGTCACGTCACGGATCTGAACGCCCAGCGGCTGGGGACCGACTACTTCGAGGTCACATGGCACGCCGGAGCTCGTCCGGATCACGCTGCATGGCAGGGCAAGGTCTACACCAGGGAGCAGCTGACGACCAAGTGCGGCCTGGGCACCGGTCCGGGCCTGCTGGGCTGGAACTGCCGCCACACCTACTACCCCTTCATCCCCGGAGTGAGCGAGCGGCTCTACACCGACGAATGGCTGGAGGAACAGAACGCCAGGGAGAACACTCCGCGCCGCTTCCGTGGCAAGGAGTACACCACCTACGAGGCCACCCAGAAGCAGAGGCAGATGGAGACGGCCATGAGGGCCCGGCGTGAGCAGGTGCAGCTCCTTCGTGCCGGAGGGGCTGACAAGGAAGACATCACCATCGCCCAGTGCAAGTACCAGGCCCAGCTGGAGCAGTACCGCAGCTTCTCGAAGGCGATGGGCCTGGAGGAGCAGACGGAGCGCATCTACACGGGACGCACCCGGGGCAGGATCTCACCGAGCCCGCAGGTCTACGCGCAGTGGCAAGCCGAGCAGGCAGCCAAAGCGGCCAACCGTGCGAAGGAACGCGCCGAGAAGCAGCGCAGAGCGGCCCAGGACGCCGCTCAGAAGGGAGCAAGCACATGATCAACATCCACGTCGATGAGAACAGCATAACCGTCACAGGGCACGCTGAGCGGCCTGCTGGCGTGCCTCCCGGCAACAACATCATCTGCGCGGCCGTGTCTTCGGTCACGCTGACACTGATCGAGGGGCTGCGGCAGATCGCCGGCCTCCAGATCGAGGCCGTCACCGAGCCCGGCGACGTCCGGATCAGCTGGTCCAGGATGAACGACATCGGCAAGGCCCTGATCGACACCTGGCTGCTGGGGATCTACGGGATCCAGGGCAGCTATGGAAATATTACAATAGTTTAAGCGCCGCGAGGCGCTTTTATTATGGGCAGACGCCGCTCCCTTAATGCGGCGGGAATGTTCACGACACATCACAAAAACGGAGGAATAACAATGCACAAGTTTTTCAACCTTCAGCTCCTGGACGACGGCGGCCAGGGCGGCGCTGGCAATGGCCAGGGCGGCAACGCCGGATCTGGCAACGGCGGCCAGGCAGGAAACGCCGGGAACAATGGCGGCAACAACGGCGCCAGCTACAGCTTCCAGCAGGCCGAAGAAATTGCAAACGCCCGCGCCTCTCGTGCTGAGAGGGCTGCGCTCGCTTCCTACTTCCAGCAGCAGGGACTCAGCGAGGAGCAGATCAACCAGGCAATCGCAGACTATAAGGCCCAGCAGGCAGCGCAGAGGCCCAACGTGGACGCCATCACCAAGGAGCGCGACGACGCTCGCGCTGAACTGGCCGCTCTGAAGAATGGCCAGAAGCTCACCCAGCTGGGAGTCCGTCCTGAGTTCTCTCGCTTCGTTCTCTCTGAGATCGACGCACTGATGAAAGAGGACAGCAAGCTGGACTTCGACAAGGCTGCGGCCAAGTTCCTGAAGGACAACCCGCAGTATAAGACTGGGAACAGTTCCTACCGCGTAAAAACTGGCACTGATGGCTCCGGAGCTGGCAGCTCCGGCGATAAGGGCAACGCCTTCATCAACGACGCCATCCGCAGAGCTGCGCGGAAATCTTTCTAAACATTATGGAGGTACAACCACATGAAAAAGTTTTTCAATCTTCAGCTGTTTGACACTGACGTCAACATCATCGACCGCTCCGGCGCGGAGTCTCTGATCCCCGACGACCGTGCGGCCGAAATCATCCAGGGCGCCATCGCCCAGTCCACCGTCCTGTCCATGGGCCGCCGTCTGGCTAACATGACCGCAGCCCAGAGCCGTCTGCCTGTTCTGGACGCTCTGCCTGTCGCTTACTTCGTGAACGGCGACGCCGGTCAGAAGAAGACCACCAAGCAGGCCTGGGACAAGAAGGTCATCTACGCCGAGGAAATCGCGGTCATCGTTCCCATCCCCGAGGCAGTTCTGGACGACGCTGACTATGACATCTGGGGCGAGGTCCGTCCTCGTCTTCAGGAGGCCTTCGGCCAGGTCATCGACGCCGCTGTCCTGTTCGGCACTGACAAGCCTGCAACCTGGCGCGAGGGCCTGGTGCCTTCCGCTGTCGCTGCCGGTGCTACCAAGGCTCTGTCCGCTGACCTCTACACCGACCTGCTCGGCGAGGGCGGCGTGATCTCCAAGGTCGAGGAGTCCGGCTACTTCGTCACCGGCCACGCCGCTGACATCTCCATGCGTGCGAAGCTGCGCGGCCTGAAGGACGGCAACGAGCGTCCTCTGTTCCTCAGCTCCATGCAGAACACTGGCAACTACAGCCTGGACGGCTCTGCCATCAACTTCCCTCGCAACGGCTCCTTCGACAAGGCTCAGGCCCTTCTGATCTCCGGCGACTTCTCTCAGCTGGTTTACAGCATCCGCCAGGACATCACCTTCAAGCTGTTCACCGAGGGCGTGGTGCAGAACACCGACGGCTCCATCGCCTACAACCTGATGCAGAACGACATGGTCGCTCTCCGTGCCGTAATGCGTCTGGGCTGGGAGATCCCCAACCCTGTCAACGCCATGGCCAAGGACAAGGCGAAGCGCTTCCCGTTCGCTGTTCTGACTCCTGGCGCCTAAGTAAAGGAGGTGCAGCCTGATGTACGTCTCCTATGATTTTTACAAGCAGACCTTCGGGGACACGATCCCCGAGGCTGACTTCTCCAAAGTCGAGGCCAAGGCGGAGGCGGTCATCGGCTACCTGACCTATATCAACGGGGACATCTTCGCCAAAGAGGACAACCGCGTCAAGCTCGCGGTCTGCGCTGCGGCGGAGGTCGTCCATTATCACAACAACCAGGCCAGCGCAAACGGCAACCAGGCTGCAGGTGTGAAAAGCGAGACCAACGACGGCTACTCCGTGACCTACATCACGGAGGGCCAGGATGGCCAGACCGCTGAGGAGCTGCTCCGCAAGAAGATCCTCGAAGCGATCCGCGTCTACCTGCTGCCGACCGGATGGCTGAGCCGATCCCTGAAGGGAGGCTGCCGCCATGTATGTGCAGACTGCGATAACAGTCTTTAACAAACGCCTGGGCGCTGATCGGCGCGAGGTCTACTTCCCGACCTGCATCCGCAGCGCGTCCTTCCTGGAGAACAAGAGCTCCGGCCACTCTACGGACGGAGCTCACTCCCAGAGCCTCGCCTACAAGCTGAGGATCCCGCTGGGAGCGAAGATCCAGGACGGCCGGAGCTACGTCCCGGCGGAGAAGTTCCGCCAGCTGGACGAGGATGCAGCCGCCAAGGCGTGGACGCTCCAGACCGGCGACTATGTGCTGCCTATGGCGACCGAGCTGACGGCTCCGGTCGATCAGAAGCAGATGGAGGCGCTCGGCCAGCTGATCTACGTCAAGGAGTACGCGGACAACACCATCAGAGGCTCGGCCGCCGTGAAGCACTGGCGGATCGGAGGCGAATAATGGCGTTTAAGCCCATCACCAACCCCAGGGGCGCCATCATCCCGGGAAAGAACGGCAAGGCCGAGCTGATCTGGAACGCCGGCTGCGCCCCGAGAATGAACGAAGTGCTCAGCAAGAAGCAGGAGATCATCGACAGCGAAGTGCTCAGGCTCTGCGCTCCGATGGTCCCTAAGCGCACCGGCGCCCTGGAGCGATCCGGCACGCTGGGCACCGTCATCGGCTCCGGCGAGGTGCAGTACATCGCACCATACGCCCGCCAGCAGTATTACAACACCAGCCAGACCCGCAGCTACGACTCCAGGCGTGGCGGTATGTGGTTTGAGCGAATGAAAACCGCACACAGGACGCAGATCCTGAAGCTGGTCAACAAGTAAAGGAGGCCCGAAATGGTCAAGTCAATCATCGAGGGCGTCGCCGACTTCTTCAAGGACTGCCCTCTCCTCAGTGCCGGAGTGTTCCGCGTGGACGCCCTGGGAGACGAGCCGCAGGAGTACACCATCGAGACCGGGATCTTCAACCCGATCATCGAGACGTACATCGACGGCAGCTCCGACCGGCGCTACCAGTTCAACTTCGGCAGCCGGGAGTATTACAGCATGGACCGGCTCCAGAACATCGCCAACAGCACCTTCTACGAGGACTTCGCCAACTGGGTCGAAGCTCAGGAGGCTGCCGGCAATTTTCCGGAGCTGCCGGAAGGTATGCACCCGGAACAGCTCAGCGTGCTCTCGTCTGGCTATATGTTCGACGAGTCCATGAGGAACGCACGCTATCAAATCCAGTTAGAACTCATCTATCACAAGGAGGCATAAGCACATGAAAAAGTTTGATCTTCAGCTCTTTGACGAGAGCCGTGCTGCCCTGCTCCGCAACGCCATCGCGGACTATGCCGAGATCGACGGCACCTACGAGCTCATGGGCACCGGCTTCACCACTCTGGACGAGAGCCCCAACGCACAGACCGACAGCGAGACCTACATCAACGAGAGCACCGCGTCCACGGACATCACCGGCTACGAGACGGAGTTCTCCTATGAGTCCCGTCTGATCCCTTCTCAGAAGGCGATCTACAAGCTCTGGAAGATGGGCCGCGACCATGCGACCGGCACTGACGCCCAGCTGAAGTACGTCCGCGTCGAGCTGTTCAACCCCATCGGCGAAGCCACTGAGGCTGCTGCCGAGTTCACCGCCCGCCTGTTCACCGTGGCCAACGAGGTCAGCGACAACTCCGGCGCCGGCGGCGAAAAGATCAGCGTCTCCGGCGTGCTGCACGCGGTCGGCGATCCCATCCAGGGCAAGTTTGACACCGTGACCAAGCAGTTCACGGCCGGCGACTTCAAGGGCAAATACGACGCCTAAACAATGCAACAACTGGCTCCGCGCGACTGGCCTGATCAGGCAGTGAGCGACCAGGCACCAGCAGGCCGAACGGTGCAGCCTGCTGGTGCTTTTTAATAACACCGACCAATGGAGGAAAACAGAATAATGGAATTGATCATTAACAACGTCAAGCTCGAAGGCGACCTGATGGACGCCGACTTCATGGAGAAGTTCGAGACCGCGATGATTAAAATGCGCGACACGGCTCAGCAGAAAAGAAGCGAGAACTTCCCGACCGCTGCGGCCAACTACCGCGCACAGTGCGAGGTGGTCAACACCTGCTTCGACGAGATCTTCGGCGCCGGCACGGCTGCCAAGCTGTTCGGCGGCAAGATGAACGTCATGGAGCACCTGAAGGCCATCGAGAAGGTGAGCGACTGGGCTGCCGGAGAACGCAAGACCCTGAACGACTTCACCAACCGCTACACCCAGCGCCAGCAGAACGCCGTCCGTAATATGCAGACCGCGCAGTTCGTCTCTCAGAAGCACGGCAAGGGTAAAAAGCACTGAATTTATTGATCGACGGCCTGCCGGAACAGGTCGAGATCGCGGGCCAGATGGTCCCGATCAGCAGCGACTTCCGGACGGGGATCCTGTTCGAGGAAGTGCTGCAAGACTCAGGGCTCGACGATCTGGAGAAGCTCCAGACCGCCCTGCACCTGTATTTCCCCGGCGTCGTCTTCGATTATGACGTGCTCGATGAAGCACTCGGCAAGCTGGTCTGGTTTTATCGCTGCGGCACGGATCCCGCAGAGACGACGGGCGAAACGTCCGGCGCCGCCGACGAGGACCCGCCCTTCTCCTACGAGCACGACGCTGATTATATTTATTCCGCGTTTATGCAGGCCTACGGTCTGGATCTGGCGCGGCATCCCCTCCACTGGTGGCAGTTCCGAGCCCTCTTTAGATCGCTCCCTGAAGACACGCAGCTGGTCAAAATCATCGGCTACCGCACGATGAAGATCCCGGCCAAGATCTCCAAGGAGCAGCGGCAGCACTATGAGCATCTGAAGCGCGTCTATGCGCTCCCTCAGTCGGCTGACCGTCAGCAGCTCGAAAGTGACCTTAACAAACTACTTATGAACGGCGGCAACCCTGCCGCACTTTTGAATGGTAGCGAGGTACGGTCATGGCATCAGATGGAACCCTAAAATTTGATACAAGCCTGGACTCCGGCGGTCTACAGTCGGGGATGGGCAAGGTCGCGAGCATCGCCCAGCAGGCGCTGGGCGTGTTCAGCGGCCAGATGATGACCAGGGCAGTCGATAGCCTGGTCAACCTCGGGAAGACAGCCCTCGACAGCGTGGGCGCTCTCGAACAGAATGTGGGCGGCGTCGAGACGCTGTTCGGCGACACGGCTGACGCTGTCATCGCCGCAGCTGATCGCGCCTACCAGACGGCGGGAATGTCCGCCAACGACTACATGAGCACGGTCACGAGCTTCTCGGCGTCCCTGCTCCAGTCCCTCAGCGGAAATACTGAGGAAGCCGCCAAAGTGGCGGATATGGCCATCATCGACATGGCCGACAATGCGAACAAGATGGGCACGTCCATGGATATGATCCAGAACGCGTACCAGGGCTTCGCAAAACAGAACTACACCATGCTGGACAACCTGAAGCTGGGCTACGGCGGCACGAAGACCGAGATGGAGCGACTGCTGGCCGACGCGCAGGAGCTGACGGGCGTCAAGTATGACATCAACAACCTGAACGACGTCTACCAGGCGATCCACGTGATCCAGGAGGAAATGGGGATCACCGGCACGACTGCCAAGGAAGCCTCCGAGACTCTGGAGGGCTCCATGGCTGCGGCCAAGGCTGCCTGGGACAACTTTATGAACGGATCGAGCGACGCCGACCAGCTGGCCGACGCCTTCGCTACGGCTGCGGACAACATCGTCAACAACCTGGCCGAGATCGTCCCGCGCTTCGCTGAGACGCTGCCGGCTCTGGCTGGTGCCATCGTGTCGCAGATCCCTGACCTGGCCGCTGCCATTGTGCCGGCCGTTCTCTCTGCTGGCCAGAGTATTCTGGAGCAGGCCCGTGACGCCGTCCTCGACTTCGACTTCGAGGGCATGGCCGAGATGGTCGTGGAGTCCATCACGGACTTCATCAACGGCGACGGCCTCCGCTCCTTCCTGGGCTGCCTGGTGGACATTTTCACCGGCATCGTCAACGGTATCAGCTCCATGCTGCCGACGCTCCTGCCGGCTCTCGTCGAGCTGATCGCCTACACCGTGACCACCCTGATCGACCAGCTGCCGGCGCTCCTGGACTGCGCTCTCCAGCTGATCATGGGCCTGGCCGATGGCATCCTCGCCGCGCTTCCCGTTCTGATCGAGGCGCTGCCGGAGGTCATCAGCTCCATCGTGCAGTTCCTGATCTCGGCCGTCCCGCAGATCATTGACGCCGGCATCGAGCTCCTGATGGCACTGGTGGACGCCCTGCCCGTCATCATCGACGCGCTGGTAGACGCCCTGCCTCAGATCATCGAGGCCACCGTGACGGCTCTGATCGCCGCAGCGCCTCAGATCGTCGAGGCTGGCATCAAGCTCCTGGGCGCCCTGGTCGAAGCCATCCCGGTCATCGTGGTCGAGCTGGCGAAGGCCGTGCCGGACATCATCACGGCCATCATCGACGTGCTGGCCGAGCTCCCGGATCTGATCAGCGAAGTCTTCGCCGAGATCGTGACGGACCTCGTCGAGTGGGGCACGGATATGGGCAGCAAGGCCCAGAAGCTGATCAGCGACCTCTGCACAAAGGTCTCCAACGTGCTGAGAAACCTGCCGGGGCAGATCTGGACGCACCTGGTCAACGCGGTCACGAGAGTGGTGCAGTGGGGCCAGCAGATGCTCAGCAATGCCTCCACGGCCATGAGCAACCTGCTCAGCAAGGTCAACAGCATCATCCAGCAGCTGCCTGGCAAGATCTGGACGCACCTGGTCAACGCAGTGACCAAGGTCGTGCAGTGGGGCCAGCAGATGCTCAGCAACGCCTCGACCGCAATGAGCAATATGCTCAGCAAGGTCAACAGCATCATCCAGGAGCTGCCCGGAAAGATCTGGACGCACCTGGTCAATGCCGTCAATAAGGTGGTGGCGTGGGGCCAGCAGATGGTCTCCAACGCTTCGACCGCTGCGAGCAATATGCTCAGCAAGGTCGCCAGCACGCTCCAGCAGCTCCCGGGCAAGGTCTGGGACTATCTGAGCCAGGCGGCCCAGAAGGTCGTCACCTGGGGCACTCAGCTGGCTCAGAAGGGCGCCGCAGCGGCGACCCAGCTGTTCAACTCCATCGTCAACGGCCTGGCAAGCCTGCCGAGCAAGATGGCGGAGATCGGCAGCAACATCATCAGCGGCATCTGGAACGGCATCAGCTCCGGCTGGAGCTGGCTGACGAATAAGGTCAGCAGCCTGGCCAGCAGCCTGCTGGACGCTGCAAAGAACGCCCTCGGCATCAACTCCCCGTCCAAAGAGTTCGCGGACGAGGTCGGCCGCTGGATCATGCCCGGCGTGGGCAAGGGCCTGGACAAGACCATGCCCGCAACGCTGAAGGACATGGAAGCCAAGGCCGGCAAGCTCGTCAGCGCCATGCGGGCCGAGATGTCGGCAAGCGCCGGACAGCTCTCCGTCGGAGCTTCGCACGCTGCGGGGCTGAGGATGGCAGGCGCCGGCACTACCGTCTACTATGACAATCGCATGGAGCAGAGCAACACCTACAACGTGCCCGTGGCTACTCCTTCCGAGGTGGCCAAGAAGCAGCGCGAGGCTCTGCGGAACATGGTCGGAGGTGTGAAATGACAGTAAACACATTAACCATCGAGCTGACCTGCAACGGCAAAACCCTCAGAATGGGCCCGGGCGAGGACATTGACATCACTGCCGTGTCCGGCCTGGAGTCCTCCGAGGTGGAGATCAGCACATCAGACAACGCCCTGGTGGACGGGGCGTCTGTCGATGGCAAGAAGATCAAACCGAGGCCGATCCACATCGAGGCCAGCTTCAGAAGCAACAAGAACAACCCGGAAAACCGGGCCAAAGTAATCAAGTTTTTCAATCCGAAGTACACCGGCAAGGCGCTCATCACCAACATGGGCGTCAGCCGCAACATCGAGTACGAGCTGGAGGGCTGGACCTTCGCAGCATCGAAGAACATGGACAGCAAGCTGAAGATCCTGGTGGATCTGATCTGTCCGGACCCTTATATGCTCAATGTGGACAACTTCGGCAAGAACATGGCGAACATCACGCCGCTGTTCTCTTTCCCCTGGATCTCCCTCAGCAAGAGGATGGAGACGGGCAAGCTGGACTACAAGCCGGAAGCCCGTGGCCTTCTCCTGGGCGGCAACACTGCCGGCTACAGAACGCTGAAGAAGGAGGTCGTGCTGAGCAATGACGGAGACGTCCCGACCGGCGTCCAGATCCAGTTCATCGCGACCAGGGGCACCGTGATCAACCCTAAGATCACGAACACCGGCACGGGCCAGTTCATGCGCGTGAATGTCACGATGCAGACCGGCGACGTGCTTCTCATCGACACCAACGACCGGCACCAGGTCATCACTCTGAACGGCGTCAACTACTACCAGCACATCGACCGCCGGAGTGAGCCCTTCAAGCTGGACGTGGGCGACAACTATCTGGAGTACGACGCGGATGGGAACTACACCAACCTGGACGTCAATCTGTTCTACACTCCGAAATATCTGGGGGTGTAGCGCATGAATTTGATCATCCTCGACCAGAACTTCGACACGCTGGGCGTCGTCAGCGTGTTCAATACTCTCATCTGGGACCGGCGCTATTATGCCGCCGGCCTGTTCGAGCTGCACACTCCGGCCGAGTTCTTCGCTCTGATGAACACAGGCCGCTACCTCTACCGGAACGACCGGGAGGAGCTGGGCGTGATCCGCGAGGTCAACTTCGCCAGAGACGCGAAGGGCGCCCGGACGGCCTACTGCAAAGGCTACTTCTCGGAGGAGCTGCTCAACAACCGCGTGCTGAACACTCCGGTCAACGTCTCCGGCACGCCCGAGGCCATCGGCCGGAAACTGGTCGATAGGTTTGCCATCAATCCCGCAGACCCTGACCGGAAGATCCAGCACCTCTCCCTGGGCGATCTGACCGGAGTCGGCACCAGCATCACGGTCACGGCTACCGGCGACAACCTGGGCGACAAGCTCTACGAGGTCGAGAAGACCCAGGAGCTCAGCCATCGCCTGCGCTACGACTACCTGACCAACGCGCTCCGCTTCGAGGTGTGGAAGGGCAAGGACAGAACAGACACCCAGACCGTCAACAGCTGGGCGATCTTCTCCGACAACTTCTACAACGTCAAGAACGCCATCTATGACCGGGACGAGTCAGAGTTCAAGAACTTCGCCTACGTCGCCGGAGAGGGCGAGGGAGCCGCCAGGACCATCGTGGAGGTGGACATCCGCAGCAGCCCTGACGAGGAACGCCGGGAGCTCTATGTGGACGCCCGCGACCTCCAGAGCACCTACCAGGACGACGATGGCAACGAGCACACCTACACCGCCGCGCAATACCAGGCGCTGCTCTGGCAGCGCGGCCTGGAGAAGCTGGCCGAGTACGCCAAGATCGAGACCGTCAACAGTGACGTGGACCCCAACGCCAACCTCACCTACGGCGTGGACTTCGATCTGGGCGATCTCTGCACATACCGCTACGCCGACGTCGGCATCGAGGCCACCAAGCGGATCACCGAGATCCAGGAGGTCTACGAGGGCAGCAAGCAGACCCTCTCCGTCGTCTTCGGCAACGACCAGCTGACCAGCATCACCAAAATCATTCACAGGGAGGTATCTTAACATGGCCATGAGATACGGCTACTTCGACTCCGAGATCACGGGCGTGGACTCCGAAGGTATGCCCATTTTTGACAGGGCTGAGACTTCGGAGCTTTTCCGCCTGCTGTTCTCCAAATTGCTGACCAACGGCGTGCTGGCTAAGCCTGCCGACTGTTTCAAAGTCGTGGCAGGCGACACCGGCCTGAGCGTTACGGTCCGCCCTGGCTTCGGCCTGATCAACGGCGCCTTCGCCTATGATCCCGCCCCCGCCACCTTCCAGCTGGCCGCAGCTCCCACGAGCTACAGCCGCATCGACCGCGTCGTGCTGCGCTGCAACTACCTGGAGCGCCTCTGCGAGATCATCGTGAAGACCGGCACGGCAGCGGCAACGCCCCAGGCTCCGGAGCTCATCCAGCCCGTCAGCGGCGACTACTACGAGCTGGGCCTGGCGAATGTGACGATCAGCGCCAACCAGACCGTCATCACCCAGAGCTCCATCAGCGACACCCGCCCCAACAGCGCAGTCTGCGGCTACATCACCCAGTTCATCGACAGCATCGACACCGAGGCCTTCTATGACCAGTTCAATGCCTTCTATGCTGAATTTGTGGCCAAATCCAACGCCAGCTACTCCCAGTTCGAGCAGATGGCCAGGGCAGCCTATGACGGCTACACGGCCGCCATCGATGAGTATATCGAGGCGCTGGAGAACAAGGGCAACGCAGACCTGACCGCCATCACGGAGGATCTGAAAGAGTTCCAGCGCACCAGCCAGAACGCCTTCAACGAGTGGTTTGCCACCGTGCAGGGCCTTCTGAACGAGGACGTGGCCGGCGAGCTCATCAACAAGACGAGCAACCTGGACGAGCGCCTGACCGCGCTGGAGTACATGATCATCCACAACGATCTGTTCACTCACATCGTTGACGATGACGGCAACCCGATCCTGGACGACGATGGCAACGCGATCATCGGCGACTGGAAATATAAAACCGCATAAGGAGGAACATTATGCAGATTGACGTAACAAACGGCAAACGCTTCACCGAGTACGACGCGCTGGCTGCCGTGGCCAGCGAGGAGGACGTTCTCCTGGTACGACTCGCAGACGGCACAGGCGTCAAGAGGATCCCCCTCAGCGCCATCAAGGCCTTCATCAACGGAGACCTGACCACGCTGGAGACTGAGGACCAGACCAGCCTGATCGCCGCCATCAACGAAGTCTTCGGTCTGGCAGGCACCAACGCCGACGACATCAAAACCCTGAAGGAGCTGACCAAGATGCTCGGCCAGACCGGTGCATCCAGAGCCAACTCCTTCATCTACGAGCACAGCCTCGGCACCAGCTTCACCGCCGAGCAGTCCGCCGACATCCGTGCCGGCAAGTTCGAGCTGGTCCGCACCGGCGGCTACTGGACCATCAACGGCCGCAAATACTGGGCCGCCCATGCAGACTACCGCTACCGCTGCGGCGACACCGAGCTCACCACTCACCATATGCTGGTCATCCCTGACGTGGCCCTTTATTCCGGCGTGATGAACGACGCCAACGACACGACCGGCTCCTACTACGGCAGCAAGATGAAGACCTCCGGCCTGGCTGATGCTCTGGCCACCGTCAAGGCCGACTTCGGCGCGGATCACATCCTGACTCACAGGATCATCCTGCCCAACGCTGTCAGCAACGGCGCCAGCTCTGGCTGGGCGTGGTATGACAGCCAGATCGACCTGATGAACGAGAAGATGGTCTACGGCTCCCACGCATGGGGCGGCGGAGCGCAGAACGGCTACGACACCGGCATCGACAAGAGCCAGCTGGCATTGTTCCAGGCACGCCCGGATCTGATCACTACCAGAGGCGCCTACTGGCTGAGAGACGTCCGGTCCGCGACGACTTTCTGCACTGTCCTCAACGGCGGCGCTGCCCCCGGCTGGAGCGCCTCGGACTCCCTCGGCGTCCGCCCGGCTTTCCTGATCTATTGATCAAAAATCCCGGCCCCTTGTGGGCCGGGTAAATCTAATCAAGGAGATAAGATAGCGTGTCAGACATCCCTAAAAGTAAACGGGCCCATTCTAATCTGGAAGCGCACCACCAGGCTCTCGCAGTCCGTCGGATGATCTCCGTGGAGCTGCTCAGCAGCTTCGCCTACAGCGAGAAGAAGCTGGAGGCGGCCATCAAGAAGCAGACCGCGCACATCCAGGACCCGGAGCACAAGAAGGACGTCGCCGAGGCCATCCGCAGCCTGGAGAACGACTACGCCTGCTGGTTTATCAAGAGGCACCGCGACCGCGTGGACGATCTCGCCTGCGCCATCGCTCAGCACATCAGGGCGGCCAATACCATCTGGCCCTCCTACCGTGTCGAGTACCTGGACAGACGCGACGAGCTCAACCAGGCGCTGAAGTGCTGCAACCAGCTCCAGGACGAGCTCCAGTACATCGCCGAGGCGCTGCCGGCTGACAAAAACCGGTATATGAACATCGTGCTCGAAGTCGAGAAGCTGTTCAACATGGTGAAGAAGCTCCGGCAGTCCGACAACCGCTTCCTGAAGCACCTGAAAGATTAACACCCTATAGGGTGGCCTCTGTTTGTGCCGTCCAGTCCGCGACGAATTTCTGCAATGTCAACAACAACGGCAATGCCAACAACTGGAACGCCTCGAACTCCATCGGCGTCCGCCCGGATTTCACAACCGCACTACATTCTACGGGCAAGCTCCCGCGTGCGGCTATGGGAAAGGAGAGGCCATCCGTCCAGCGGGATCAGCTGGTAAATGCTAACCAGGACGCTCCCGGTTACGACCGATGGGGCTATCGCGTGGTTTTTATGAATGTATTTTATGATGCAAATTTAATATACGACGCCGGCACCAAGGCCATGAAAAGCAGCAAATTCAAACGCAGCACGCAGATGTTCGAGATGACGCAGCTCCTCACCACGGCCCACATCCGGCGCGACTTTATGAGCGGAGACTACCGCCCAGACCCCGGGAACAAGTTCCCGATCAACGAGCGCGGGCATCAGCGCTTTATCACCAGCAACACCATGGTGGACAAGACCGTCAACCACCTCTTTTGTGACGAGGTCCTGACGCCGGCGATCAGCAAGTACCTGATCTACGACAACGGCGCCTCGCAGAAGGACAAGGGCGTGGCCTTCCACCGCCGGCGCTTCGAGGCTCACCTGCACCAGTATTACATGGAGCACGGATCCAACGAGGGCTACATCCTGCTGGTGGACTATTCTGGCTATTATGCCAACATCCCGCACGACAAGTGCATCGAGGTCCTCGACTACTTTCTGGAGCGCGAGGTCGAAGATCCGGAGACGCTGCTGATCTCTGAGATGCTGACGCGCCTGATCTTCAAGACCTTCGAGCAGGACGTCTCCCGCTTCTCCGATGAGGAGATCGCGGCCATGATGGCCGGCAAGGTCAACCCGATGCTCAACTGCGGCGTGGATCCGGAGCTGCTGACCGGCGAGAAGATGCTCAGGAAGGGCGTGGACATAGGCTCGCAGCCTTCCCAGAACATCGGCATCATCTACCCGTACCGGGTGGACAACTATGCCAAGATCGTCAGAGGCATCAAACACTACGCCCGCTACACCGACGACTTCTATGCGGTCTCAGACTCCAAGGAGTTCCTGGTGAGCGTGCTGGAAGGTTTCAGGAAGGAGGCGGCAGAGTATGGGCTGATTATCAACGAAAAGAAGACCCGGATCGTGAAGCTCTCCTCCCAGTTCAGACACCTGCAGGTGTGCTACTCACTGACGGAGTCCGGCCGCCTGATCCGGAAGATCCACCCGAAGAACATCACCCGGGAACGCCGGAAGCTGAAGGCGTACAAGCGCCTGCTGGACGCCGGCCGGATCGACTACCCAACCGTCGAGAACTCGTTCAAGTCCTGGCTGGGCAGTCACTACAAAATTATGTCACACGACCAAATCTACAACATGAGCAGCCTCTACTATGAGCTGTTCGGAAGGAGACCAAAATGGAAAAAAGGACATGGAAGATTACACTGGCTGATGGCACATCCCTCGACGGCCTCGACCTCAACGGGAACAACTTCATCAGCTCCACCGCTGTCACCGAGGACACCTTCGCCGGCAAACTCTCCAGCGTGACCATCGAGGGGCCCGACGGCACCGAGATCCACGAGGACATGAAGCTGGTGCAGATCACCAAGGTCAGCGCCAAGGCCTACTGGTTTATCCTGGCCGATAAGACGGCCGAGGAGAAGCAGAAGGAGCTCGTCGCCGCTGCTCTGGCTACCAACGTCAACAGCATCACCGACCTCCAGCTGGCTCTGGCTGAGGTCTACGAAATGATCATCGGAGGTATTTAATTATGGCTAAAGTTTACGCCGCCCTCATCAAGAAGGGCCTCAAAACCATCGACGACGTGCCTGAAAATCTGCGCGACGAAGTCCGCGCACTCCTGGAGGAGTAAGATGATCCGGCGCTTCAGATCCTGGCTCAGAAAGGTGGTGAACAACATGGCAGTCATCTACGTCGCCCTGATCGTCAAGGGCAAGCGTACCTACGACAGCGTCCCTGACCTGATCAAGCCCCAGGTCAAGGAGATGCTGATCGACCTGGAACTGGCGGAGCTCGTCACTGAGTAAAGCCCACAACGCCCCCACGGAGATCTCCGTGGGGGCGTAATTCTAAGCAAGGAGCAACTAAGAGATGAAAAAACAAAACAGCATGGAGGGACCTCGCCGATGACTCCCGACCAGCTCACCAACATCATCATCGCGCTGATCGCAGGTCTGACCGGCTCCGGAGGCTGCTCCGTGATCCTCTACCTGCTCCAGCGCCGTGACAAGAAAAAGGACGGCCGCACCGAGGAGGACAAGCAGCGCGACGAGGCGATGAAGCGCCAGAGCAAGCTGCTCCTCGGTCTGGCCCATGGTCGCATCGTCTACCTGGGCTGCTGCTACATCGAGCGCGGCTACATCACCAAGGACGAGTACGAAAACCTGCACGACTACCTCTACGAGCCATATCTGGCCGAGGGTGGAAACGGCACCGCTAAAAAAGTTATGTCGGAGGTGGAGCGTCTGCCTCTGCACGAAAATCAAGGAGGATTACACCATGAAGAAAATCGACTGGATCCGTAAACTCACGAGCCGCAAGTTCTGGCTCAGCGTGGCGTCTTTTGTGTCCATGCTCATCGTCGCCCTGGGCGGCGCTGAGGCGACTGCCACTCAGGTCACTGGCCTGATCATGGCCGGCGCGACTGTCATCGGCTACGTCATCGGCGAAGGCCTGGCCGACGCCGGCAACGCATCCGGAGACGGCACTGGCGCCGGCGAGGAGTAAGCCATGAAGGCGACAGGGTCCTCCACTGAGAGGACCATCTGGAACTATTTCCGCTGCAAAGGTTTCAGCCCGGCCGGTGTGGCCGGGCTGATGGGCAACCTCTACGCCGAGAGCGGGCTCAATCCGATAAACCTCCAGAACACCTACGAGAAGCGCCTGGGCCTCACGGACGCCGAGTACACGGCCGCCGTGGACTCCGGGAGCTACTCCAACTTCGTCCGCGACAGCGCCGGCTACGGCCTCGCGCAGTGGACATACTGGAGCCGCAAGGAGGCCATGCTCAACTACGCCCGGAAGACCGGCGCGTCCATCGGCGACCTGATGATGCAGCTCGACTTCATGTTCCAGGAGCTGAAGGGCTACGTGGCCGTCTTCCAGGTGCTCCGGACAGCCCGGACCGTGAAGGAGGCGTCCGACATCGTGCTGACCAAGTACGAGCGCCCGGCCGACATGAGCAACGCCGTCAAGGTAAAGCGGGCCGGCTTCGGCCAGGCATACTATGACGCCTACGCAAACACTACAGCAACCCCAGAGAAGGAGGAGATCACCATGAGCAACAGCCCTCTGGTAACGTACACCAACATCACCAAGAACAAGACCAGCCCCCGCAACCACGCCATCGACACCATCACGATCCACTGCATCGTGGGCCAGTGGACGGCGAAGCAGGGCTGCGACTACTTCGCCACTACCGACCGCGAGTGCTCCGCCAACTATGTCGTCGGCAAGGATGGCTCCATCGGTCTGTCCGTCGATGAGGCAGATCGCTCCTGGTGCACTTCCAGCCGCGAGAACGACAACCGCGCCATCACCATCGAAGTCGCCAGCGACACCGAGCACCCCTACGCCGTGACCGACGCAGCCTACGCCGCACTGATCAAGCTGGTGGCCGACATCTGCAAGCGCAACGGCATCAAGAAGCTGGTCTGGTCCACCAACAAGACCGACCGCGTCAACCACGCCAACGGCTGCAACATGACCGTGCACCGCGACTACGCCAACAAGGCCTGCCCGGGCCAGTACCTCTACGACCGCCACGGCGCCATCGCTGCGGCCGTCAATGAGATCCTGGGCTCCGGCACTACCCAGGCGCCGGAAGCGGCTCCGGAGCCCGTCCAGGGCTTCCCTGCGACGCCCTTCACTGTCCGCGTCATCATTCCGGATCTGAACTACCGCAAGGGCCCCGGCATGAGCTACGCGGTCAGAGGCCAGACCGGCAAGGGCGTCTTCACCATCACCGAGGTGCAGGACGGCTGGGGCAAGCTGAAAAGCGGCGCCGGCTGGATCTACCTCGAAAACCCTGACTACTGCACCATCCAGGGCGTCGCAGCGAAGCCGGCCGAGCCGGATCCTGCCGACGTGCTGGCGCAGGAGATCGCCGGCAAGGTGAAGGGCTCCGGCCTGGATCCCGCTGACGTTCTGAACAGGACCAAGAAGATCCTGGGCGTGGCATGATCGCCCTGATCAGCGTGGCGGCTCTCATATTCCTGGGAGCCTGCTGCGCTGTCACAACAGCCAGCAAATACATGATAGACTAAGAGAGCCCCGGCACCCGCCGGGGCTCTTTTGCTTTATACGGCAATTCTGAGGACGACATAGTCCCGCAGCACGATGATCTTCGGGGTTCGAGTACCGTCGCGCGGGCTCCACCAAAAAGAATGCAGCTACGCTATTTTGTTGCAAAATGGCATAGCTGCGATTCTTTATTTTCCGTACAATTCACTGCTCAACTGATTGCGTATCGACTCCCGGTGTTTTTTGTATTGCTGCATAAATGCCATGTACTCCGGGGCTACATCAATATAACGGTTGTTGCTTTCTTTGGTGGCTGTGTGCTGATAGCCGAAGCCCCTAAAAACCAGAAGGCTCTTGTTGACATGAACGGTACATTACCGTCAGCGTTGGTACACCGACCACCTAAAGTCATAACCCCCACCAGTCGTCACGCCCCGTGACGGCTGGTGCTCTGCCGCTTCAAAAACGTAGGGGCGGATTCCATATCCGCCCGTGCCCGCTTGCGGTAAGACAAACCTCCGCGGGCGCATATAGAATGCGCCCCTACGGATCTCGTTTCCGACCAACAGGGTCACCTACAAAAAAACGAAGCCACGCTATTTTACGGTAAAATAGCGTGGCTGCGTTTTTTGTTTTGGCTTTGCGTATGATTCCCGGCTCTGAAACCCCGCGTGTTACAGGACCTTGCGCATCTCCTGCACAAGGTCGGCGATCACGATGGGCTTGGACAGGAAACCGTTCATGCCGCATTCCAGGGCGTTGCGGCGGTCCTCGTCAAAGGCATTCGCCGTCATGGCAAGAATGGGGATGCCTGCCAGGGCGGGGTTTTCCAGCCCACGGATGCGGCGGGTGGCGGTGTAGCCGTCCATGATCGGCATCTGCACGTCCATCAGCACCAGATCGTACTGCCCCGGTGCGGCGGTGCGAACCTTTTCCACGGCGATGGCGCCGTTCTCGGCGGTATCGACCTCAAAGCCGTAGGCGTTCAGAATCTCCACGGCGATCTCGCGGTTCAGCTCGTTATCCTCGGCAAGCAGGATGTGCTTACCCTTAAAGTCGGTAGTCTTTTGGGGCAACACGCCCTGCTCCTCCTGCGCCTGCTTCTGCCCGATGGCGGTCATCAGCGTGTCGCGCAAGTCAGACATAAACATCGGCTTGGAGCAGAACGCCGTGACACCGGCTGCCTTTGCCTCCACCTCAATGTCGGACCAGTCATAGGCGGTAAGGATAATAATGGGCGTATCATCGTGCAGGCTGCGGATCTGGCGGGTGACCTCAATGCCGTTCATATCCG
>ERZ827126.687-NODE-687-length-43342-cov-4.984707_pt1 | contig 43342 bp, 67 predicted proteins | sample MGYA00519780_ERZ827126 | MGnify/ENA primary metagenome ERZ827126 (study PRJEB31778, sample SAMEA3449262) | human gut metagenome | biome: human gut; feature: human-associated habitat; material: faeces | place: United Kingdom | collected 2010/2012 ...
CTTTTTTGGCAACGAGATTATCTGTCTCAATATTCTTTGATTCCAGATTATCAATCCGACCGGTAGCTGCGGTAAGATCTGTGATATCTGCTTTACCGGCAATGAGCTTATCGGTTTCGATATCTTTTGATTCCAACTTATCGATCCGACCGGTAGCTGCAGTAAGATCTGTGATATTCGCTTTGTTGGCAGAGAGTTCTTTCACACTCGCCTGAGTAGCCTCAAGATTTTTGATTGTAGCATAATTCGCCGACACAACTTCCGCGTCAATCTTATTTGCTTTTAGATTTTCAATTTCTGCATCTCTGGCGGTTAGTTTTCCTTTAATATCGACATTATCCGCTTTGAGATCTTTGATTTCTGCAGAATCTGCAGTAAGCTGGTTTTTAATAACAACATTATCGGCAACAAGATCGTCCACTCGAGCACGCTCAACTTCCAGATCCTTAATAGTCGCTTTATTAGCAACCACAGCATCAAACGTGTCCACTTTCTGCCCAAGCTCTTCTACATCGCCAGTTCGAGCTGCCGGACTGGATACGTTTCCGGTTACAGTTGCGGAGTGTTTGCCAACCGAAACCCTAACCCTTTCGCCAGCTTTAGCAGCCACCGTAGCCGTATAAGGAGTAAGCATGTCCGATCCGTCAAGACGAACGTATTTACTCCCATTATATTCGACAATAGTGCCATAGAGGGTTGTCTCCTCGGCAGTTTTCTTATCATCGGTCGTGGCTTTCACAAAATCGGAAATAAGATTTTTCGATAACGCCATGAAACATCACCTCCATAAATTTGTTGTAAATACTGCGGTTTCAGTCACTTTGCATCCCGGTTTACACTCAATCGACTGTCTTGTGACTTTTGCCTTAATGTCCATTAGCCCAGCTCGTTCGTAATTCAGCCTTACGCAATCATACAGACGAACCGGACAATATCCGTGCGAATATGAAATTGTGTATTCAACTGATGAAAGCTGGGATAATAAAGATGTGGCGTAATCCTTGACCTGACGGTTTGTTGGTTCTCCTGAGAATTGCGGATCGGTCTCTCTATGAATAATTTCTCGTCCACGATTAACTGTTGAAGTAGGACTGTTTGGATCATCATTAACGACTCTTGCAAAGTAGTTGTCATGACTTCCTGAATAATAGACTTCTACTACATTCGGGATTCCGTAAATATCATGCTCGACACTCATGTCCGGATATAGAATTGAGCTGTTATCATCGGTGTAAGTCCAAACAGGTTGTAAAGAAGCCGCGTCCTGATCCGGAAGGAAAAGAACACGGCCTACTTCATCAAGTCCTAGATTGTATTTTGCATTTGATAACAGATCTTTTGTAAAGGTTAACCAGGTATCACTGGTGTTTGCTACAAAATCGTTGTAGAGTGTATCATCACTTGCAGTTTTTATAACAGGTGCTCGCATATTTTCATTTATAATCTTATAAGCATTGCTCATTACATTACCGTTTTTCAGAATTGAATATCCTAGAGGAGGAATGCCCTCTTTTAATTCCAATAATGGCGTATAAGCATCAATGGACACCTTCTGATACCGACCATCAAAAGATGATTTTGGGGTCTGGATCAGGAAAGTGCCCATTGGAAACTTTTCTCTTATTCCATTTTGAATTGTTATGAGGTATGTACGAACATAGCATTCACCAAGTACACTACCTACGTCAAAAGATGCAGAACCAAGTGTATCAGCGTCTGCATCCCATTCAATACTGCTTTGTATCATGTCCGTTATCTGGGATTTATCACACCAGGTCCCAGGGTCTACGACGTAATACTCAAAAGTCTGCTCCATAGACTTGGTCCAGTCTGGCATGTTAAATTCCTCCTTCTACCCTTGTTATATCAAACGATACAGGTATCTTAACTTCACAATGTGTCTGACTGATTGACACCGCAACATTTGCCCAGTATCCGGTTCCGGACGGTTCCCTGATATAAACGTCACCAGTGTAGACAGCCAGCCTACGCAATGCATACAATGTATCAATATCCCCTCTTGGGATTTCTGTTTTCCAGGAGGACGTTTCACCCAGCTGAGTGCCATAGTATGACACAGGACGTTTTCGCCCTATGTATTCGACAAGACTGACGTCAACTCCGTTTTTGTCTGAAACATCTATATTATAAGGAAGTTTTACGAGTGATCCGGACCATAATGGCTCCATGACGACGTCCCTTTCGTTAAGACCTTCCGTTACAAGATTATCCCAGGTTTCCTCCCACTGTATGATTATGGATGTCTCCTTTATTGGATATGGAGGAACATCGTAATAACTTACCGCGCCTGTTGCCACTTCAGTTGCTACTATCCGGTATCTGCCATAATCAAGAGCCGGATGCGGGTCGGTCACATATGTGTATGATGAGTTATCCAATTCGCTGGCTATCTCGATTAATTCACCGGTATAATCACGCCGGTAGATAGCAAGCGTGACACCAGGAATAAGCTTATTTTCTTCGTCAGCACAATATGCTCTTATGGAGCAAGAATATGTATCTGAATCATATCCAATTTCAGCATTAATGCCGTAAGTTTGTTCGGTCCACCCTACATCAAATTCAGATTCCGCACTTGCTGTTAGTCCTGAATCAAAGGAGGCAGTACAAGTCACTTTATAAGTGATATTGTTCTCAAGATCGATATTTCCGGCATTCAATTCAACGAGTAGATTCTTCGGACCATCAGTAAATAATGAATATACTTCCTGCCCTCTACTGATTACCGTTTCAGTGCCTGTACGATCGCTTGTGCTGTAAGTCTGAGTAGACGTAATTGACACATGATAACTCAACACCGACTGTGTGTCCGGCGCGGTTTCTGCTTTAATACGAAATGGGAAAGACTCAAGCGTAGTTAATTCAGAATCCGTCGAATCAGTTACGTTGAGCTGTACAGTTGGAACGGCGTATACGTTGATCGTTCTTTGTACAGACCAAGCTCCATATGTACCGGTTACGCCTGCTGTACGCACTCTCCATAGAATAGTGGTTCCCTCGGTATAAGCTGTTGTACTTAAAGATTTATAGCTTGTGTCATCAATATTGTCGCCAGTTTTTGTATTCTGTATGGTTTCTGTTTTTGTCGTTCCGTTGATGGTTGTTTCTAACTGAGCATAAGTCTGACTTGAATTATCTTCAGAATTATGAACCCAATATAACTGAACACTCTCTCCTACTGTAGCGGTTGTTGTTGACGACCAAGTGGTAGGTGCCCCAGGGGCTTTACCGAGCTTGAGTGATTTAATAGCCGACCAGCCAGAAACTTGATCATCACTGTTGTATGCTCTTAATCGGAAAAAATACTGATACCCGGTTTCGATACCCGTGATTTCGGTATGTGTTACATTTTCAACAGTCCGAGAGTGCACCTGATCCGGATTACTATCAAAGTAGTTTTGATTTGTGGTGTACTGCACTTCGTATTTTGTGCATCCACTAACTTTCACCCATGTGACTAATACTCCGGTATCAGAAAGTGCCTTCAGAGTTTTTATTTGTTTCGGAGTCGCAGGTCCGGACGATGCACTAGATGAATATTCAGACCATGCGCTACATTGCTTACCTCTCCATGCTCGACATTTTACTTTATACTCCGCGCCTTTAGCCACAGTACATGACCAAGACGCAGAGTTTGTGTGAATAACAGCTTTTCCGGATTTATACTTCTTTAAATTATTCTTTACGACATAGAATTCAATTCGGGTGCCGTTCACGCTAAGGTTATCTAACTTAGCGGTAAGCTTCTGCTTTTCGATTGTTACTGTCGGAGCGGACGGTTTGGTTGGAGGATTTTTCGAGAAAGAATAGCTTCTTAATATAGACCATTTAGCTGACCATCTCGTAATATCATTCCCGTTTACTTTTATCGTTGTTGATATTGGTCGGACTTTTACTTTGACTGAGATCGCGTTAGATGGAGCAGAGTAACTACTCTGTTTTGAAGTAGTTGTAGAATCGTCACCTATAAAAGCTACTCCGTTTCCAGTGTAATAATACCAGATAACATGATACTCTTTCGTATCCGCTCCGCCCCAACTCCACGTTGCATATACGGTTCTATCAGTACCTGTTTGAAGTCCAATCTTGGTTATCTTTGCCGCACCCAGATGTTTGGTAACGTAAAAACCTCCGGAACCACCATCAGTAAATTCATCGGCCAAGATTATCGCCTCCTTCCTACCGTTGCTGCCCTGACAAGTGTTTCAACAGCATTGGAAATTTCGCTACCATTATCGTAAGTAACACCATTGATGCTGTTATACGTGTTTCCGACATTATTCAGACTCTTACCAAGTCGGTTAATTGCTCTGACTACTTCATCAGAATTTCCATTTTGATTGTTGCGTGCTGATATATTACCGATCGCTCGGAGATTTGCCAGCGGGGTAAACGCTGGGTCAGTAAATAATCTGTTGAGTTTTCCGGCTGTTGCTTTTACATTCGTGAGATCCAGCACGGGCCGAATGGTTGGTGTGGTGTCCATGTCAGAATCAATGAGATCATTCATTCCGGAAAGAGCGCTACGAATCGAGTCAAAAGCTGTTTCGCCCATGCTCTTACCAGCGCCGTATGTCTTCGACTCCATGGCATTCATACCTATGATCAGACCCTCGCCGAGCCATTTACCTGCCTGAATGGTGAGTTTAGAAGGTGAATGCGATTTCTGTCCATCCTTTTCACCTCTAACCGCAGCTTGACCGAGCGCGTAACCGGAATTATAAGCAGATTGCTGCATAGCATTCATACCTAGCACCAGACCTCTACCAAGATTGATACCGTTTATATAGAAGCTGATATAAGCTTGACCAGAACCGTTCGCGGCAGATGCTCCGACATAGTTTGCCGCGTTAACTGCCTGATTAGCCTGAGCCTGAATACCTATTGCAAGAGCCGAGATTAATGCTACACCGACCTTCTGAAACTCTTTATCTTTTGAAGCGATAGAGTTTTTCATAGATTCAGCCATGTTTGATGCTGCAACCGAAAGTGCGTTGGATTTCGATTTCACACCACTGGTAAGAGCGGATGTCAATGTGCTTCCAACATTCCGCACCTTTGACGAAGAGCCTCTGAATGCGGACACGAATCCACTGATGTTAGTTTCTGCAAGTGTATCGACAGCTTGTACGAAAGTGCTTGTGCCGGTAGCTTTCACAGAATCCGTAGCATTAATAGCTTTGACGAGACTTTTCACCGCCGTAGATGCATTGGCTACTTTATCCGGACTTACATTTGCTACGGAATTCGAATAATCGGATAACGCTTCACCGAATGGTTTAAGCTGATTGCCAAGATTTGACAGGTCGCTATTTCCCAGCAACGCACCAAGGAAACCGCCACTCTTCGGAAGAGCATCATTCAAGGAAACCAGAGCTTTTGCCGCTTTTGCGGATGCCTGGATATCTTTTGCATTAATTCCTTTTACGCTCTGTGCATAATCAGATAATGCTTCACCAAATGGTTTAAGTTGCTCACCCATTTTGACGAAAGATGCTCCGCCTGTTATGAAAGATGCTATTGCATTGAGAAGATCAGTTCCGGTCAGGGCAAGAATTGCCTTACATAATGAAGTGATGCCTGTCGTGACTGATGAATCGATTCCCTTCGCCCCATCAATAAATGGCTGAGCGTTTTTCATGAAATCGGAGAGGTTTTTACCAATAGCGGGAAGGGATGAAGATACTCCTTTTGCTACACCACCGGCTAAGCCGCCTACAAATTGACCTATAGCTGTACCAATTTTCTCTAAGAAATTGCCACCCTCTTCTATAAGCCAACTAGCTCCTGGAATTTGCGCAATACCTCCAGCAGCTGCTATGACCGCACTTAGTTCAGCTAAGATTATTCCAAACTGTACTATTCCAGCCATAGCTTGTGATGATATTTTAGATATTCCAGCAAAACCAAATATTGACGCGAGTAAAATACCAATAGCTTCAGTCGCTTTAAGTATTTCATCGGGATTGAGACCTTTGATGACGTCTGTTACACCTTCCACTATTTTACCTACCAGATTGGTTATTGCTAACATGATTTCGGGAATGTGGTTAGCTACGCCATTAATCACTGCTATAAGCAATGTTAACGCCGAATCAATTATCGTCGGAAGATATGCATTCGCCGACTTTAAAACCTCGTCAAATAATTTTAGGACCGCGTCAATTATCTGGGGAGCACAATCCCCAATAACCGTAGCAAATGCGACAACGCCTTCTGCTATTTTTTCAGCTACCGCTGGGATAAGACCGGCTACACCTAGTATGATGACCGAAAGGCCAGCCACTATAGATACTGCGGCAGTGGCCAGAGATCCTCCAAGTGCGGATAAACCAATGGATATGGTAGTTAAACCAACTCCTACTAAGGTAAGGCCCGCACCGATACTTAATGCCGCTACTCCAAATAACACAAATGCCGCAGCTAGTGCAAGAATGGTTGGAATAAGGGGCTGTAGTAAAGCTCCGGCAACACCTACGATAAAAAACGCAGCTGCCATAGCTATAAGACCTTTGGCAATTTCGTCAGAGCTTAATTTACCCAACTTACTCATTGTTGACGCCAGTATTGCCAAAGCAGCTGATGCTACTATAAGTGCCGCAGCACCGCCAAGAGTGCCTTTCATGAGATTAAGTGCTATAACTATTTCACCAAGGGCAATTCCCATTGCGATGGCTGCCTTTTTTATAGACGGCCAATTCATACTCGCAAAATCATTCATATCATTAGCTACGATCTTTAAGGCCGCCGCTGCAACAATGAGTCCAGTTGTTCTGAACAATGACGTTTTAGGTAATAATTTCAAAGCAATCGTGATTTCAAGTAAAGCAGCCCCCATTGCTGTTAAGCCACGTTTGATTTCGTCCCAATTCATTCCGGAAAAATCATCAACTACTGACGCCAATATCTTCAGACCGGAAGCCACCAGTATTAATGATAACCCTGTCGAGATGACATGTTTTGCTTTTCCGGCTAAATTTGCAAATATACTAATTTCAAGCAAAAGCGCCCCGATTGAAACTAAACTACGTCCTATGGTTTCCCAATTAACATTTTCGAACTTTTTTACTACGCTTGATAATATGAGCAATGCCGAAGCGATTAACACCATTCCGGCAGAAGAGCTAAATGATTTCTTTTTGAAATCAGTTAGACTCAGAAACAGTGAAAGTTCCAAAAGTAATCCGCCAATTGCGATTAATCCTTTCATCATTCCTTCCCAACTAATTGTCGATAACACTTTTACTGCAGCCGCCATTATAAGGATCGACACGGCTAAGGATTTCATCAAAAAGTTCGCTTTGAGAGACCCTTTGAAGTCGTTGGACATCTTTCCGAATGCGGCTAACGCTACACCCAGTTCAATCAATAAAGCGGCGATTCCAAACAACGCTCTTTGTAGCGCATCGGAATCAATAGTCGATAAAGTGAAAACAGAGGCTGTGAGTATTCCTATAGCACTTGCTATTTTCAACAGAGCGCCTGCTCGTAATTGTTCTTGATAGGCCACGAAACAATCTTTAACACCATCTAATATTTCAGTCACATTATTTAGAATTCCACCGGCATCATCTGTTACCTTGGTGATGTTCTTAGTAAGTTTCTTAACGAATACCAAAATACCGGCGATTAAACCAGAATTAATCACTTCAAAAACATCGCCTTTACCAAACGCTTGAGCTATAGAAGTGCCTATTTTTCCAATGGTATCAATTATGTTTAATCCGACTTCTGTTACATATTTCCACAACGCGGAAAAAAGTTTTCTTATATTGCTAAATGATGAGTTAGTCGTCGTGTTGGATAATTCGGAGAAACCGTTAATTACTCCGCTGAAATCAACTTTGGGACTTTTGATTTTCTCTATTGTTTTAAGGAAATTTTCTATATTTGGTAGTTTTTTTATTTTATTCTCAAATTTTGTCAAGTCATCAACTACCGATTTTATTACTTTTCCTATCTCCTCAAATCCCTTAGTAAACGGATCTGTTTTCTTCAGCCATTTATCAAATTTTACAAGTAAATCGCCTATTTTTGCTGTTGCGTCGAGTATGTCCATATCAAAAGCACTTAGGACCGCATTAACCGCTTTGATGGCAAATTTTAGTGATCCGCCTAGACACTGTCTGATGATATCAAGAGTCGCAAATACGCCCGCCAAAGTACGAGTAAGCTCTTTACCCCTATCTTCAGTAAATTTCAGGAATTTCGAAGTGACTCCATGCATACTTGCGATGATGTTATATAACGTCATTGCCGAAACTGGATCAAACACTTTCTGCCAAGCATTATGTATTTCGGTGAAGAGATTGATTAATGCGTTTCCCATGTTAGCTACGGAGCCGTGAAGCAATTCTTTGCCACTCAATTTATCCATATCGTTGATGAGGTCATTGATGGGTATCCCTGTCTTTTCGGACTGTTTCTGAAGTTCTTTAAGAGCTTTCACGTCTTCTTTCGTGAGGCCATTCTTCTTTAACTCCGCATCTGACATTTTGAGGATTTGTTCGATTGTCTTTGCCTGCTCTTTATTAAGGTCTTCCTGTGAGGTAGTGAGTTCCTCGGTGTATCTGAAGGAACATCCAAGCCGCTCATTAATCAGATTCTGAACTCTTGCCCAGTCATGACCTTCAGCAGCAAGCTTATCAAATCTAGCCTGACCACTTCCGTAATCGCCTCTGATAACGGAATCGACAATATCTTTGTAATCACTTGTGGCGCTTGTTACTTTCTGAATATTTTTAGCAAGGTCGCTATACGGATTGCCCATAGCGGCTTTCAGAATAGCGTTTCTAGCCTCTGATGATTTCTGGATGAAGCCCCCAAGAACATCACTGACTTTGGTCCAAACTTCTTTGGCTTCTTCGAAATCGCCTATGATAATCTGCCAACTCTCAGTCCAACCGGAACCAAGGGCTTCTTTCAAAGTATCTATAAGCTGAGTAAAAGTTTTAACTTTCGTAGCGGCATCCGTAGCGGTATCTGCCAATTTGACTATTTCTTCAGCCTGTGATTCGGAATATCCTTGCGCGATAAGATCTTCTTTAGAATATGCACCAGCAATTTGATTAAGTGTTTCGGTCAGAACGTCTGTTGTTAACCATTCACCTTCTGTTAAACTTTCTCGAAAACTGCCGTACGCTTCAATAGCCTGTTTTGCTCCGGTTTGTAAATGCTCCGAAGTTCGAATAAGAGCATCCTGAAATACCTGACCACCCATACCAGCATTAACCACAGAGTTCCAGTCCATGAGCTGAACTTTACCGGCAGCAAGTGCCTGCGATAACTGATACATTGCGGTAGATGCCTGCTGAGATGTTGAACCGGATACTGCAGCAAGATTGGCAATACCCTTAATAGCTGATACTGAATCGTCAAGTTTTACGCCCGCCGCAGTGAATGTACCGATATTACGCGTCATTTCGGTAAAATTATAGATGGTCTGATCGGAATAAGTATTTAATTCTTTAAGCGCTTTATTGACCTGATCAATATTCGTACCTTCTTTCTGGGTATTCGCCAGAATAGTCTGAACTGAATTCATCTGGGTTTCATACTCGGCAAATCCATCTTTCACCGGATCAATCGTAATGGCATCAGTAAGCTGTTTACCAGCGGATATCGCGGCATTGGTAATATTCTGCAGTGCGGTGATACCCATTACCTGTAGGGCAGAAAATTTCATCTGAACAGTTTGAATACCGCTACTCATACCGGAGAAATCGACTCTCTTAGCAGTCTGCCCTATTTCCTCAAGACCTTTGGAGGCTCCTGGAAAATGAAGTTTTGCTTTAAGCTTATCGAGGGTTGACATTGTGGTTCGAGTATTTGCCTCGAAGTCCCTATTGTCAAACCGCATTTCGACGACTTTGCTATCTATAGTTTCACTCATTTCTTAGTAACCTCCTTCCATGCGCTTTCAGCAATTTGGTCAAAAATAGGCTGGATAGCGGGATTGATGTAATCTCTTCCTTCTACCCAGCCTCCGGTGCCAGTCGCATGTCCATACTGCAAAATAATAGCGATTGGAACTCCTTTGTTAACATTGGTGTTATGAAATTCTATGGATACAGATCCATTTTGACGTTTTATCACGTATGTCCATGAAGCGGCAGTCTTACCGGTATCAGTCGGCGTTGCAGACGAAAGGGCGGCTACGCCAGCTCGCCCATACTTATCCAGGTCGCCAATTTTAGCCGCTTCCTTAACTCTTTCGAGATATCTCGAGAGTTTTGAGAAATCTCCCTTTTGTCTGAATTCGATCATGTGTTACCTCATTAAATTGCGATAAGATCTTTCCATGTATTTGTACCGCAAATACCATTTGCAGTAAGTCCTCTGGACTTCTGGTACTGTTTGATAGCGTAAACGGTGTTTGAACCAGCCTCTCTATCAAGACTAAGCTCTTTTCCATCTTCTCCTTTAAAACCACGGGCTCTGAGGATTTCCTGCGCTAAAAGAACAGAGGTTCCTTTACTTCCGTTCTTTACAACTTCTGGATTAAACATGTAACCGCTCCTTTCGGATTTCACTGACGTGTCCGTCTTTGTCGGCGGGACGTACGTTATAGTATTGTCTGTGTATTTCGGAGTAACAAAACCTCGGATATATCGACCATTGATGGAAAGTTTGCGTCTACGGACTGAATCCTTGTAGTTGCCCTCCATTACGATGAAATAACCCTGAGATTTATTCACCTCGATGATGATTCCGATATGATCGGCATAACCGGTACAGTCGCCAACTCCGTTATCATTCCAGTCATATAAAACGGCGTCGCCGATATTGGCTACATAGCCGTCTGCTTCTACCCAACAACCCATTTTCTTTGCACGGTTAATGAGCTCTTCGCATCCGATTTCAATCGGCATGATGTCTGTATAGCCGAGCTTAATCGCTGTCGCTGACCACGTACAAGCACACCAAGCCCATCCATACTGCATCTTTACACCGCGCGGAAATGAACCGGTATATGAATTGTAAATATCCACGATTTTCTTATAAGAACCATCGGCTTCGTTTAGGCCTTCCCAAGAACAAATGAGATCTACTACTGCCTGTCGGGAGCGAACTTTGGCAGAGCCTGTAGACTCACCATACCAGTGATTCATGTCGACATTCCCTCTAATTCCGGCTACTCGACCGGAGCTTGTAAACTGCTGGATAATGCAAGCGAAATCTGGGCCACCCTCATAATCTGCAAGCCAAACCGGATATTTTGAGAGTAAGCTCTTCGAATACCAGTTCTTATAGTAATCAATGTTGGTGTAAATACCTGTTTTGTATCCCTGAGATTTCACATAGCTACAGAAAATCTCGGTGAACTTATTGCATTCTGCCTTCCCTAAAGTAACTCCAGCTTTCTTGGCTTTATTGACAGTGTCATACTCGAAGTCGGCAAAAATATAGATGTCTTTTCCGATACCTGCTTTTTTGACCTGAGAAATACAAAACTGAGCTTCAGCCAACGCCTGTGTTTCACTAAGCGCATAGATGAAATGATAAATCCCCTTAATAGGAAGTTTCGCAGATTTGCATTTTTTCGCGTATTCGAAAAATCGAGTATCAGTTGTCTTGCGATAGCTTGATCGTAAGATGGCGAAATCGATTCCTGCTTTTTTGACTTGTGCGAAATTGATCGATCCCTGATGATAACTAATATCAATTCCTTTTTCCATTCGATCACCCCTTTGAATGATGTTTTGCTCGACGAGCTTTATTCAGTGCTTCATTACGTCTTGTAATATCAGCTGCACTCATTTTTTTACCTGGTGAATTTTTAACATTGCAAACTCTGATTAAAGTCAATAAGCTGTTTATATGCCACTTTTCAAACTCCACTGGAATGCCTTGTGAAATCATCCAGTAATAAATCAGCTCTGCTGTTATGCCCTCGCGGCTTCCTCGTTTTGATGGATCATTGCGAAAAGTGGTAGCTGTCATCGGGTCGTCTATGTAAGCTGATATCTGATCAATCAGAGTTTGACTTTTAGAAATGCGATCATATACCTCGGACGGAACGTTCTTAGTGATAGTCATGCATTTGATGTAATCTATGATTTCGGGTAACGTTTTGTCTCTCTTACTGAAGAATGGTTTATGCCATTTACGTTCCCATTTTGACAGAGAGACAAGAGAATGTTCTAATTGTAAATGCCATTCTTTGAAAGCTGACGAGAATACGAATTCTTCTTTTTCATCATCCCACACTTCTTGTGCCGGAACGGTTATCTCAAGCATCTCTTATCCTTCCACGGTTTTCTTCTTTGTTACGCCTCCGGAAACTGGCCTGCTACGATTTTGTCAGCCTCGACTTTGGCCTGCTCTCTGACATCAGCCGGTAATAAACCGTTAACAAACTCTGCGGCGGCTTTTGCATCTGTTGCCAATTCCATAAACAGAACCGAATATGCCTCAGTCTCAGCGAAAGCTCTGGAGATCTCCGGACTCTTCATAAATCTTCGCCCATCGGCACTCTTTTCGCCATATGCTTTGAGAACTAGATCTTTGAAATACTTGATGATCTCAGGCTCATTATTTGCTGCTACAATTCTTTTGATGGTAGCATCCAGACCACCGGCTGTACTCAGCTGCATTTCGATGATCTCGGCTTTACTGAAGTGGAAATGAAAGTCTTCGGTCCTCTTTACTCCGTTGTAGTCTTCATATGTAATGGTTTTCTTAAACATATTCTTTCTCCTTTCACATTAAAAAAAGAGGCCCTGTATGTTGGGCCTCTAAAACGATTTCATTTTACTCTGTTACAGCAGTAATGATAGTTTTTACTTCATCCGGTAACGGAAGACGTGCTTCAGTGTCTGTGTCACCATACAGAACTTTCTCAATGGCAGCCATCTTCTTTTCGCTAAGTTTGGTGGAATCGAACACCAGAGTTGCTGTAGGCTTAAATCCAGCTACTGATACAGGGGTTGTGGAAATTTCCCAAGACATAGTCGCTGCTTCCGGACTGTCATTAACCGACTGATAGTCAGCTGCAGATGGCGCAGCTAAGCAACCGTATACAACATGAATCTTATAACCATGAGAATTGTTTTCAGTATCATTGCCGATGATTGTCTGATAAGAGAAACCAAACGGAACGTGATCCTGCTGACCAAGAGATACTCCTTCGACAAGCTCCTCTGCGCCAATGCACGGTTTAAATTCATCGGGATATGTATACGCTTCGATAGTGGCTTTAAACTCTTCTGCGGACAGAATATTGAGATACTTAATGTTGTCAGCATACATAGGGTTTGCCTCAGCGCCTTCCGGAGCCTCATTTACTGCTGTAAGTCCGCTCCAGGCAACACCTTTCGGATATGTGCCATTAGACTGCGGATATAAAACGCCCTTGCTAACACCGGTTTCGTAAAGTCTTTTACCGACTTCATCCCATACAAGTTTGGACATTTCTTTTTCCTCCTTAGAAATATAGTGTTAATACATCGTGGTAGAGATTCTCGGATTTATATGACGTATCATAAGCACAATATGGAATCATCAACAATTTAGAGATAACTTGATTATCAGGTTTCTTATCGATCACTACCACGCTGTATTTTTTGGTAAGTAAGTAAGCTGTGTTATCAGCTTTGTCTTTTTTTATACTTGTCATAGAATACTTAATCGCTGGGTATTCCATTTTGACTGATTCAGGTGGTTGGAAATAAACATGCCTGGAACCAAGCAGTTCTTCCAACTTATTCTGTAGCTCCAGGCGAGTTCCCATTCCAAATACCTCCTATAGATAAGATCATCCTGGGATATTGGAGTTCAACATCAGTTACTTTCCATTTCGTCCCCAGGATATCAACATATGCTATACAAGAATGATTCCCGAAAGCAAATGGGTCGGCCAAGATGCTCAGAACATTCGCAAGGTTGAGATTATCATTGATCTCACCTGAGCTCTGACGTTTCCAGCGATTGCTCGTCATGTCGCCATAATACTCATGCTCTTCAACAGGGTTATCCCATACCCCAGGCTCAATTTCCCTTACCGGAAGAGTGAATCCTATCTTGCCGAACCATTTACTCATATCGATTCACTCCTTGATCATTTGTCAGACTTAACTGTCGCAAGTTTGGCTGTTGTGGCTGTAGCAGAATCTGTCGTCACATATGTGACAGTCGCCACATTTCCGGCAACAGCACAGCTGACCGGTTTATATAATGTACCGGCAACATCGATCATAAGTCCTTTGATATACGCATCCTGCAGCTCAGCGCAAGTCACTTTGTTCTTACAAGCAGAATCATAATATGCATATGCATCGTTTGCTTTTCCGTAAACTTTTCTCACTGCGACATTCACGTCGTCAGCGACTGGACGAATTTTTTCGATCATGGCTTATCCTCCTTATGCGATTTAGGCTACCGGCTCCTCAAGAGCGATAGCGGAATATACCTGAGTGAGCGCACCGGAGAGTCTTGTCTCCAGCATGTATTTGTAGCGGTTTAAATCCATGTCGAAATCTTCGAACTTGGTAACTTCACCACCTCTGGTGGAACCGAACTGATAGTCTGCCAGGTTTACAAACAGACCAAGCAGTTTCTTCTTACCACTGTTGGATGTTCTCTCCAGACCCTCAAACTGTTCAACAGTCTGGATAGATGCCACATTGAGTGCTGCAGCAAGATCTGCCTTGGAATCGTAAATACGACGACCATTAAGATCTCTTGCCAGAAGCATTACGTTCAGCAGGTGTGGTGTGCAATACAGATCAGGCGTACCTGTACCTTTGAATTTCTCTCTGGAATACAACGCAGCTTCGATCATAGCCTCTGCCTTGATGTAGTTCTCACTGAAGTTTGCTCCAGTATTAGTACCCTGCAGCTTGGTTTTAGCAGCTTCGAAATTAACGTCCTGATGGATACAGTACAACTCATCGTCATGCCAGATGGAACGAATATGATCTTCATGGATTTTGTCTGGATCACCATCTTCACGGCCATCACCGACAAGCGCTGCCATAGCCAGCTCCTCGTTCAGAATATGTCTCATCATCTTCCACTGGTAAGCAACTACATCGAAATCTGTAATATCTACCACATCGTCTCGGTGCATCTGATCTTTGATGTACACCGTCTGAGGATCAGTGGTACGGCTGAGAAGTTTGATCTTAGCCATGTCCTCTTTGTAGTTACCTTTCTTCTGATATCCTTTAGCTTTCAGATCTGCAATACGAGCATCAGCCTGGCGAGTACGGATTCTGCTGTACGGAGATTTATGGATTTTAGACATTACAGAATCAATCCATGTCTGATCTCTTTCGAGCGTATCCGGCTCACCTTTCTTCAGCAGTTCGTATTCCGGGAACAGAGCTTCCACTTCATCATCGAATACACCATGAGCAAGTGTGTCAGAGTTTTCCTCTGCGAAAATCTCCATTGCCTGTTTCAATGTTCCGACATTGCTCTGCTTAGCCATAGAGATGATTCTCTGCTCATCGGAATGACTCAGTACAGTGCCCTGGTCTGTATCTTTATTGTCAAATACATTATGTTTCACTACTTTTCCTCCTTCTTCTTCATCGTCATCGGAGTCATCTACTCCGTTTTTTTCGAGAGCATGACCTACCATTGCGTACATAACTGTTTTCTGTTCTTCAGTCATAGAATCGATTACGTCTTCAACGGTTTTTTCTCCAGTTTTCGCTCCCTCATTTTTCTTTTCTTCTGCCACTTTTGAATCTCCTTTCTGGTTGTTTTCAGCATCAGCGGAATGATAGAGCATAATGTTTTCATCCCAGGATGCTTCAAGCTCTTCCTCGCCGTCTGCGCTGTGCGCCATAATAAAATCCACGTAGGCACCAGGATTAGCTCCAGCCAATACAAGACTGAGTTCTCTGATGTTTCCGTGGATCACATCTTTACCGATATGTTTTAACTGATTTGCCCAAATAGACAGCGATCGTACATCGCCACTCTGGACAAGTTTCTTCGCGGTCTGCCCCTGTTCAGTATCGTTGAACACTCCGTAGGCATATACGCCATCTTCACGATTTTCAAGAACAGCATGTCCAAGTACCGCATTTGGATCATTGTGTTCATGATTCCAGACAAGCGGGACTTCGCAGCCGTCGTTCTCTTTAAACGCATCTTTTCGAATCGTTCGCCCATCGCCACAGAGCAGATCGTTCCTAGTGGCATAACCACTGAAATCGCATTTAACCATTTTGACTGTATCCTCCTTCTTCATATGCTTCGGTAGCGCTAGAAGTCTGAGACATGTCCTGCTTAGCTTGACTGATGTTGCTGTTGACTAACTCATCTGCCTTCGGATCTTTAGATGGCTGCATACCAACAATCTGACGGATCTCATTGGAGGTCATGATTTCGTTACGTGTAAACTTATCAGCGATTTCTGCGATATCATTGACTGGAACCAGTCGGAATGGATCTCTGAAATAGACAATAGACTGTAACTGCGACCGAGCGGTCTTTGTGAGAAATTTTCGTTTTAATTCATCAACAATGGCCGAAATTATTGGCTCGACTGTGCGATTCATATAATTCAGCATTGTTTTTTCATCAGCCGTACCATCGAGCACTGACTGGGTAATGCCAAGCTGGCTATAAACCATGTTGGTAAGGTATTCAACCTGTTTGAGCAGATTGTTTTCCAATGAACGATTCAACTGGGTGATTTTCTCTGTTCCATCCGTATATGCAATGCCATACTGAGAACCAGCCAACTGATTGATAATATCTTTTCGCCTTCGCTCAACCTGCTCACGTCGGGCCTCCGTCTTTATTACATACGGAAGCTGTATAATCAAATCCAGTTTTCCGGATGCCGTTTGTTCATCTGTCACATCCAATAAACTGAGTTTTCTTATAAGACGCTGCATGGTTGAGTTGTATTCGTTGACCACTGCATATAGCGGATTTTCGATAATGGCCACCTGGTTTTTAGGGAGTAAAATCTCTTCTTTTTCGCCGGTTCGGTCATTGTACAAACGAACCCTTACCATATCTGGATACCATTCAGTAATCTTTCCGGTTCGCATGGAATCAATCTGGTACGAATTCGAACTTTTCGGGTCGATGGTGATTTCGACTGGAACCAATGCTACGCAACCCTCATCGAGCATCGATAATACTACATCCTGAATGAAAGCCCGGCCTGTCTGATCTTTGTTTGCCTCTAAATTAAGGCAATTATTCAAACCGGAATCAATATCTTCTACATAACGTCCGTTCTTATCCAATCGACAGTGTTTGATGTTAACGGATGATACGTCAAGAGCAATCCTGTTAAATATGGACGTTGCTATTGATTTCTCATTTCCTCTACTAAGCCGTGGTCTATCAGGACGTGAGGAACATCCCGGGCCAGTGATTATATACCGGGTTGGGTCACGACTGGTAAATGCGTTCCAGGCATGAGCAAGCCTAGTGCTTAAATTTAATGACATAAAATCTCCTTTAGTTAGTCATAACTAATCTATGGGCGAAAAAATTTGTTTATTCTAAAACAACGCCCTCGATCTCGGCCCTGGTCTCCAAACAAAGAATATATTCTCTCATGTAGCGTTCCTGCTCGAGAAGAATATGTTTGGGACATGTTGGTGTAAATTCGAGAGTTCCTGCATCCCATTTGATCAGCATTTTACGCAGTTTTTCATACCGAATTTTCGTCTGACAATATTCCGCCTTGAATCTATCTTTGTAATCAGAGCTATTCATAAGCTCAACGGTATCTTTTAATTCCATATTATCCTCCTTATTCAAAAGCTTCTCTGTTTAATTTGAAGGCGACAAAAGCATCCATCATAGCCGCGACAGCATCGATCTTCGCTTCATGTCGTCGTTTCAACAATTTACGGTTTCCATTTGTGTCTTCTATTGCGATGCAGTTACCCATGGTAAATGACATAAGAGCCTCATCAAAAATAAGCATTCTTTCCTCAGACAGTTTCTTCAGCTCACCAAGCGGGACTGATTCTGTCTTAGCTCCCTGGATGACTTTTTCAATTCCAAACGGTCCATTTTCCCGTTCCCACCTCTCCACGAAGTCTCTGGCATTATACGGGTCATATCCCAAACAACGAACGTCGTATTCTGCTTCGGCTATGAAATTGTCAAGATCTTCATACACCTGCATCATGTCGAGAATATTTCCGGGCATAACAATAAGACTGCCCTCTTTCATAAAATCGTTGTATTTGATTCGCATTGCTGTGGGAAGTTTGCTCAGAGTGAGCTCGGATATGTAATTTCGGGTTTTTATACCGAAAGCACCATTCGATAACGGGAATAAAAATGTAAATGAACAGAAGTCATCTCCCTGGGATAAATCCGCACCCATAGAGCAAGGCATCTGCCAATACTCTCTTCGTCGATGCGGAAGAGTTTCTTCATATGTGAAGTAATATGTGTATCCCTCCATAGGAATACCAAAACGTTTGGCAAGAATATCATTGCGGACTGCGGGGTTGTTCTCAGCTCGTTCCACATCCAGCTGATAAGTTTCATAAGTAACAGTCTTTTCGAGATTCGGATTTGCTTTAATCCATTTATCCGGATCGTTAACTTCATCAATGGAGTCTAATTTATACCACCAAATGGAAGTATGCGGAGCTTTATACTCACCTTTGAGTATCTTCATCAATTCCATTTTGATTGTATCGCCAGATCCATTACGGACAGTTCCTTCTGAGCTGATGGCAACTATAAGGTAATCATCATTTGAACCTCCACTCTGCTCTTTTGCGGCACCTTGTTCCAATGCTCCGATGACGTCCTCCCGTATATCTCCGGAAAGCCATTCGTCAACAGTTGCAATCTTGACACGCAATCCCTGCAGTTTATCAATGGACATGGGTCTGACTTCCAAAAGTGATCCGGTTAAAAAATTCTGAATTCCTTTCTTAGTCGAAGCCAGTTTAACACGATTCGCCTTAGATCCAGTCGTGTTCTGAAGCGAGCCTTCAGTGAGAAACTTATACAACGGCCCTCTTGCTCTGGTGATGGCGGTTCGAATTGGCGACATAACCTCTTCGGCCTGAGGCATAGTCGGAGCGGTTGTTACCTGATGCGTTGTTGCAGTGTTGACGTTCAGTTCGTAATTCTGCAAACAGGACGCATACATTGATTTTGCCGCACCTCGAGCAACAATTAAATACTGCTTGGTAGTTAACCTTTTCTTAATCCGTCTCATTTCGTAGTGACCACCACTGCCTGTTTCTGACGGAACAAAAACACTGCGCTCAATGAAGTAATACCATCCAAAAATCTGTTCAGCCCATAGCTTGAACGAGTCGAGGAGATATAAATCGCTACCGTCTGTTAGAGTGAGCTCATTCTCACAATAATGGATAAATCCTTCAACTGCCCGATCATCATACCAATATCTTGGATTATCGATAAGCTGATCGATTCGATTCATTTCCAATGAAACCGTTTCACAGACCAAGATTTCTCTCCGGATTACGGCATCTCGAAACATGCCATAATACTTCGGTACGGCGGTGTTCGATAATGCCATTTGTTGTTACTCCTTTATAGTGTAATACGTTCTGTTTTTACAACATCTAAATAACCGTTTCTCTCAAATACTAATATTGGTGCCTCCGTGTTAGCTCCTTTGCCGGACATATCTCCACCATCATACATTGCGTTAAAACCCTGTTTTTGTAATTTAGAAAAATATTTCTCTCGAAATGATGGAGATGTCGCGGCAGCTAGAGAAATATCCCTATATACATTTGCGATTTCTTTATCACTTTTACAGTTATTTAACTGTTTTTCGATAATTCCTGATGGTTTAAAAATGTGCATTTTACTTGCAGCTTTGGCATATTCTTTTCGGGTTTCTGGATTGTTATCACAAGCTTTTATCAACTCATCGACTGCTCGTTTTTTACTTGGCGCAACCAGATCTTTAGTAACTTTTAACGTCATGTCATAGCCACTCAATTTATCATCGCCGAAGACTTGTTTAAGTTCTTTTACGTGATTTATATATGTTTCATGATCTTTGTCCTTATACGAAATAAACGCGTGCCCACTATTTCGCTCATTACTAACACTAGAAACTCGATATGCTTTGTCCCCTTTCGATAAAATAGTTATTCTATCGGAGGTTTTACCTACATTTCCATCAACATCAATAGGGTATGGCGGACCTTTTCTTACGCCCCATTTCATTCCTTTTACACCATGGTGACATAAATACGGTAAATCAGATGACGAAATATTGATCGATTCTTTTTTCAACTGACACCCTCCCTTAATTGACTATCTTGTATACCACATCGATTGGGTCAAACTTGTGATTTTGAGCAATTTTAGCTAGCGATTGGGTTGCTTTTGATTTCATATACGAATCGACAAACTTCTTTCCCGCAAGATGGATAGTCGTTTTTCTGATATATCCACCCAATAACATTTGATCCATAATGCCTGTCATAACAACATTTTTTACTGCTATTCGGCCGTATTCCATTAACTGGGCCTTCGTATACGACGAGCCTTTACTCATTCGTTTTTCTATACGTTTCACGCCGGATTTTCCATATACGCATTGATCCATCTTTTGTTTTTCTTTGCTATAACGTTTGGGCTTTTTTTTTTTTTTTTGACGATGAAATCTTGTTGGTTTTTCTACGACCCCATTTCATTCCTGGCACGCCATAGTGCATAAGTTCATCTGTTTGCTGATACATGCTATTTAATTCCTTTCGTTTTATATATGATTGTTTCGAATTGGTTACTATGATATACTGTAACCATATATTATTGAGGAGGATGCTTATGAATAACAGTAATGAATTGTCAAGCACTGACGTTACTTCTTTAAAAAGAATTTTCAATTTTACAATTGCGCCTTATGATATGTCATCCATGATCCCGGCGCAATATAGCGAACTTGCTTTATCAAAAAATCAACAATCCCACTTATCTCTATTTCAATCGCAAATCCCTGATACTATAGAAAATGCGATTGTAGCGAATGCGTATGTTTTGAAGTTTCCAGACGGATTACCTCATACATTGATGAAGCTAAAACAAGGAGGGGTCAGCACAACTTTCATTAACGCTGATAAGAAGATAGCTGGTACAGCATCTTTATATAACCTTAAACAGTTAAGTGTTATATGCAGTTGCTTTTCTTTTTTTTCGTTTGCAACAGGCCAGTATTATCTCGACAATTTGCATAATGACTTAAAACTTATAAATCAAAAAATCGATAAAATTTTAGGTTTTCTCTATGGCGAAAAAAGTGCCGAGCTTTTGTCTGAGATAACTTTTGTTAATGATGCATATAAAAACTACAATAACATTGTACAAAATGATTGTCATAAGCTCGCAACTATTACGAATCTTCAATCTTCCAAAAAAATTGCGATAAAAGACATTGAATTCTACATAAATGACTTATCAAAAACTGTTAGTACGCCAACTAAAAATTATCAGGAATTTGAAAAGATAGTTGATGATTCTTTAAAAATCAAAGATAGTTTAACTTTAGCGATACAGTTGTATACTATGTCTAATATCCTTGAAGTATATTATTCGGAAAACTTTGATGCGCAGTATGTAGATTATGTCAAAAGTACCATCAGCAACTATATAAGCAAATGTAGCAATCGAATACTAACGGAATTCGGTCGTTTAAACGGACGTAATAGTGAGTTTAAATCCGGTCCTCTTAAAAAGATTGATATATCCATTCTGGAAAAAGCACTTTCAGATGTGATAAACGATTATTCCGTATCCAAAGAACTTAACGTAGATCGACACAGTGTTGTTGATGCCTTAGATTCAATCAATGCTCCAAAAGAATACATCGTTACCAAAGACGGTCGAGTATTTTTTCAAAATAATTAACTGATTATCATATTTTTAGAAGACATCGCTATTCCTATTACTTAACGATGTCTTCTAGTGAGGTTTTCCAAAATTTTCCAATTTGCTTATTATCGTTCGCTCGAAATATTCGTGCACTTTCCTCTTCTCCAACGATAGAGTCCAAATATTTTTTAGCAGCATTGAGAGTAACGCCTGTGATAACTGTTTTTACAGCTTTTTTAGGAGCCTCTTTAACACCTTCCGTGATTCCGTCTTTTATTCCATTCACACTTTCCTTCACACATTTTTTTACATATTTTTTCCCAGAGTCGATTGTTTTGCGACTGAAGTTCTTCACCGATTCTTTTTCAACGGCTTTTAAAACTTTGGAAAATTTATCTGGATGCTTGCTGACATAATAAGCGGCAGCTACAGTTGCAGTCGCTAGTGTACCAACGCGCATTGCTTTTTTAACTCTTTTGTTTTTTAAAGACATTGAATCGGACTTAGACCTACTGTGAACTTTATGTGGTGAATTGGAACTTCGATTCTGATAACGTCGAACTCCCCATTTTTGTCCCTTTACACCATGATGGGCTAAAAATTCGGTATCTCCCATGAAATCACCCCTCTTTACTTATTTTCTGTTTCTACATTTAGTCGCCACTCAAACTCATTGATTATACGATTCATACTTTCGGCAACAATTGAAGTTGTTGGCGGATCGAACAGCATTCTCACTCTCATGCCGACATAGGACTTCGTTGCTTCGAGGTTCTTATCGGATGAGAGAAAATCATTCCATGTAGCTGTTTTATCTGAAATAGTGAAACCAGCCGCAGGACCTACTCCAAGCTGCTTTAAAACCATAAACACCGAATTGATGTGTATAATAAGCTGTTGATCAAAAGCTGTATACTCTTCCTGAATACCCAGTTGTGCCTTGATCGATATTAGAATACTTTCATTCATCGGGTTACTCCTCTTCACTTCTTCCATGGACAAGTGTCATTTCTACTCCGTTCTACAGGATCACTCCATAATATAGAGTCATCTCCATAGTGAATTGCGTCATGTGTTCTTTTGACAGTGCAAATCAGATATTCCGGGTCCAGTAACAAATCACTTCGCTTGAGAATATCCTCTTTCGTGATCGGATTCATATGATGAACCAGAATTTTGCTATAGATTTCTCGCCCAGGAATCCCCAGATCGCACCCACTGTCTCGAAAAATCACCTGATCTCTTACCGACAACCATTCCGGCGACTTATAGAAAAGCTGATTCAAATATCTGTCGAATCCGAACGTCTCCTGACCAACTACACCGCCGATCCGAAGGTACTTGTATCGTTCTTTAAAAGTTGGAAATGTGATCAACTCAGAATACGTCTTAATACTCATCCGGATCACCTGCTCCGCTGTAGTCGCGCATAGCTCGAAGAACTTCTTCATACATAACCTTAGATTCAGCACTCTCTTCCAACGCTTTTGTCTTCGCTCTTAGAAGCTTGTTTTCTTCTTCAAGTTTTTCTCTCTCGAGTCTTTCTTTTCCCGAACCCAGTTTTAAAAAATGAGTTATAACCTGCGAAGAAGCCGTACCTTCCATCATCTGTCTTTCAGCGCAATCCATAGCCAGAGATATCATCTGGTTTTCTTTTGCTTCCGGCGTAAGCATTGGACGCCGTTCAGTTTTCGCTACCTTTGGCATCGTTTACGCCTCCTTGAATTTAATTGTTATCGACTATTCGTCAGATTTCATTAATGTTATGCTGTCATTAGAGGAGTTTAAGGAACCTATCGGTACGAGGTTGACTAACTCAAAAGAAGTACAAATCTTGAAAGGAGAAATACACGCGGATTAAATGGCTTTGTGGTTCAATAAACCCCTCTGAGGGCAGCATAAAAATATAAATTGTTTCTGGAAAAATCCCGCCGGAGAAATTTTGAAGACCGGCGCGATGCAGGGAGGGGGTGCTTTTTCAGCGACCCTCCCCCTATGCTTTAACATCGTATTATACCGGGGCAGCACCTAAATCCAGTGCAACTTTCGAATTTCGCGGAACTTTTTTGTAAATATTCAAGAAATCAAATGATATTAACTCATCGATCGCACGATTATGTTCATCATTGATCTCTTTTTCTGTCATGTCGTCAGAATAATTGGAAATACGATCCAGTTTTCCACAAGTGTTGTAACCTTTTTCAGTATCGAACAAATACCAAAGAGTGAACTGTTCGAATGGATCGTAAGGATTGTCAAATGTCGTTAATCTGAAATCATCCATTTAACTAATTCACTCCTTTCAAATACTTAGAAACTGTTGATGTTGAAACACCAAGCTTTTCTGCAATCTGCTGAATTGTGTACGATGCAGACATCGCTTTGATTCTGTTAATCTTTGCTTGATTAAGAACTTTTGTTTCTTTCGGCATTGCTCTTTGTCTTAAAGAATCCGGATCACAGTTATTGAGAACACGTTTGAGTATAGATTCACTGACTGCACCTGCCTGTATAGCATCCCATTCTTTATCAGTGATGACGATGTTTCGGTCTCTTCTTGAAACAGAGCCAACTTCTTCTCTTGCTTTCGTGAGTGCTTGCTGACTTGCTTTCTTAATATCCTTCGGTTTGAGCTTAACACCAGCTTCTTCAGCAGCTTTCTGCTTTCTCTGAACGGTAGCATTAGCCATACGCTGGGCTGCACGTTCACGAGGTGTATTAGATTCGGCTATCGCCAGTTTCTTAGTGAGGCTGTCGTACTCTTCCTGATACTTCCTCTTAGCATCCTTACTGTAGGCTATCTTACCGGCTTTACTGGACTCAACCCTTGCTTTGTTGGCCATAGCTTTCATGCTATTGGCGTAATCAGCATACACAAGTTCCATTGGATGTCTATACTTAGACACCAAGGTCATAGCGTCATCGGTCTCGGACATACGGTTACTCTTATCGGTACGCTTCTTAGTTACCTCCGTTACCTCACCAGTCTTCTTATCCACTTTCTTGACGGTATAGGTAGCATCGTCAGCTTTCTTGTAGATAAGAGCTCCGTCAGGTCTGGATGGATCATACCATTCTTTACCCGGGAGGTTTGGTTTAGGAGTTCCCTGTCGCTTATCAACAGTAACTTCTCCTTTGGCTCTGGAAATAAGAGTGGATGCGCCACCGTATTTGATCTTTCCGTTCTCGTCGACCTTGATCTGATACTTCTGCTTTAGTGCCTGAATGTTATTGTTTTTTTCACTCTGTTTGTAATCCAGATGATGTTTCTCGGCATCAATAACGACCATACTGTGTCTTACAGCACGAGCTACTTCATCATCAGTAGCTCCGATGATAGTCATATCGGTAATCAGATTAGAGATTTTACCCATCTCAGTGTCTGTTTTCTTCATGAGCTGGTATTCTCTGCCGTCTCGATACCAATGTTCTTTACCATCAGATCCAGTCTTCTTCTCACCTTGATAATTCATCTTAGGATCGAATCCCTCGAGTCCTTCAAGGGGTGGACGATTGGCAATCTTAACTTTTCCAGCACGATCATGAGTAGGAATACACATTACGGTGTCGCCATCAAAGTCAGCACCAGATAATCGTTCAGCAACTTTACTGTTGATACCAATCGCGTCGATGGAATCCTTTCCAATCATCTTGATAGCATCTTTGTTTTTGTTGTTGACTGTACAGATTGGAATCTCAAATGTACCACCATGAGGATATCGAACAAGGGCAAGTTTACTTCCATCAGGATATCCAGGGGCGTATACTTCTTTCTCACTCAGAGATGTGACAGGTAGAATAACATGGTATTTCTGACCCGGTAATGCGGCTGCTTTAAGATGTACGGCTGCTGAGTCACAACTGCTTGCGAATTTATCAAGATAATATTTCTTCACAGTCGGATTGGTCAGAGCCATGATAGCTTCATATTCTGCCTGCTTGTCTGCTTTAGCGATACCAAGCTGCTTTTCAGCCATAGCTTTTGACTGTTTGGATAAGAACTGAGATGGTAAAGCATCTTTCCATTCGGTCCAATCACCTTCATCGGATCGCTTATTAATAAGGCCGAGTTTCTTCTTACCATTTTTGTCGGTATACCAATACTGCCCGCCTTGATCGGCATCTTTAATAAGAGAGCCGAAGGGGTTGTCCGGATCTGGTTTCACATCTTTGAGAACTTCCAGTTTCGGAACACTCTTGGATTTGTTGGTGTTGAATATAACATCGACGCCTGGTGGAAAATCTTTATCATCTTTATAGACAGCCATGCCTTTGATATATTTCTTTCCGTCAACCATGATACGGACCTGAGAATATTTGGATTCGCCAAGCGACAGATCTGGTACATTTCTCCTGAGTTCAACAGTTCCATCTCTATCGATACCGCCATCTTCTTTATAGCGAATCATAAGCCGCTTGGAATCTAAGCTTTCAGGATATGTGAATTTCTTTTCATAGGTCTTCCCATCATCTCTGGAAATATAATCAGTGACTGTCTTGACATTATCAAAATCGTAGATTGCACTATGCGGTGTTCCTGGTTTACAAAGAACTCTCTGAGTCGTCATCTGACCTTTATTTGTAACCTGTGAGAAGCGACCCCCATAAACCTCATAGCCTCCTTCAGCCTGTAATATAAACAATGCCTGATCCAGTTTTTCTTTTGTGATCTTCAGACCATTGTTTACACCGGCACCGACATCAACCATGCCTTTTTTATCAACCTGTTCTTTCAGGAATTTGGCAGTATCTCTGGCCTGCTTCATTCTTGACTCGGACTTCGGATCAAGAAGTGATCGAACAGACGATTCATTGATTCCCATTTTTCGACCAATCTCAGAGTTGTTCATTCCTTCTTTGTCTCTGAGACGTTTGGCTGTGGCAACCATATCTGATCTACGCTCGTCTTTTGCAATCGCATACACTGTTCGGAAATCGGTAGAATTGTAACCAAGTGATTTAGCAATCGCATTATCACCAGTCCATTTCTTACCGTTTTCATCAGTATATGTAAAACCAGATTTTCGCATCTGCTCCACACGACCTAAGAAATCACGTGAGCTTTGATATGGATCTTGTCCCGATCCCCATGGATATCTTCCTGAACGGCGAGGCATACCATAATGTGCCAGATATTCCTCATCTGTCATAGAGGCTGATCCTAAATATGATTCGATTTCTTCTGCTATCGGATTCATCGGTTACGCCTCCTCTGCATCACATTCTGCAAGTATCTTGTCGAGATGAACAATCTTATCCATAATCGGCAGAATATCTTCTGCAGTCGGGTTGAATACTACTACTTCGTCATTCTGGTAAATACAGAGTTCAAACTCGATATCGCCTGGTCTGATCTTATATTCCAGACAGAATAACGCTGCATACACCTCAAGCTGTTCCATATGCACTGGACCGATGCCAGTCTTCAAGTCATGAATTCTAAGCTTATTATTCCGGAAACAAATCGCATCTGCAGTTCCGAAGAATCTGTCTGAATAATATAAAACAACCTCTGTACTCATACGAAAACCGATAGCATCGTTTACATATGCGTATAAGGTTTTCTTCGAGCGAGGCTGTTTAATACCCATATCAATAGTTTCTTTTGCCCATGCGTGTAAGCGTGTGCCAAGTTCTGCAGCTTTCTTGTTCTGTCGAACTGCGATTGCTTTCTCATCGCTATATCTCAACCATGCTGGCTGACTCGGGCTGAATGGTGCGTGAAGTCCACTAAGCTTTGAATGATTCACGAAGTTCATCTAAAACATCCTCCTTATTTTCTGGGTAGATAAATCGTGAAAATGACATGGCGTTCATTTTTGCAACATAGTAATCCTGATTCGGACGATGCGGTTCCGTAGCACTTTTCTTATTTTCCAGAGTCGCCCACTTGTCTTTGTATAAAACAAGAAGATCGGGAATACCCTGAATATCGCTCGAATCCAGTTTGGTTACGATGCAACCAGGAAATATAGCTCTAAGCTCTTTTTTCAAATCTGCCTGAAACTTATTTTCTTTCATGAACTCTTTCTCCTTTCATAGAGCTGAATATCCATAAAAATAAAAAGATAATACATTGACCGATTTTGACCGATATATTATCTTCTCCCTATAAAAGGGGATGTTATTTTCACGTGTGAGTTTTTCGACACAGTGGTTAAGTTATGCGTTTGAAATGATAACCTTTGTGTGATACTCGATTGTTTTGTTGTTTTAAAATATCTTTAATGGCCGTCGGACTGCCCCCGATGTCTTTAGCACATTTTTCCACGGACGCATATGTTTTTCCGGTTTCGATAATCTGTACTCCAATTCCTGGACGTCCTCGCTGATCTGTGCGAATCTCAGATTCTTCACCGACTTTTGAAATATGGAACCCATGACAAGTACAATATCCTTTACCGCCATTCACAACTCTGCTGACGCAGGACGCATTGCCGCCAATCGCATCGGCGCAAGCTTTGATAGAATTGAATTCTTCACCGGTTTCCAATATCTTCACCGGTATACCATTTCGTTTGGTGTCAAATTCCCCCATAGAATCTCTCCTTTCTACACCAAAAAAAGAGCACTTGTAAACCAAGCGCCCTCATGGGTTATCTGTACATATGCTCGATATAGATTAGGTCTTCAATCCGGCAGCCTAATGCTTTGGCAATCAGAAATAATCTGTCGAGGGTTGGGGATGTCACTCCATTCACATAATTACTTATAGTCCCAACCGATATGCCAGTTTCTTCAGACAGGTCATCATATGTGAAACCTTCCCGCTTCATCATAGAATATAATCTTATATGTGCGTCCATATGAAATTCTTTAGGACTCATGTCATCCCAACTATTTGGGAGTCGTCTTCGTGTCTGACGGTAATTGTCGTAAATATACTGCACCCCATTTTTCATGGTGATCAGAATATCATAACAGCTCATCTGTTTAATATCGGCAATCTCATCGAAGTCTGGATTGAAGTAGTCCAAGAAATCCTGCCACAGATATTCATCGTCAATCCATTGTTTTTTTAATTCGCTCATTTCTGTCACCTCAATCAATAAGTTGAATAAATGGAGTTAATTCTTCAATATTACATCTCAAGGCATAGCTTAAATTCATAAGTGCCTTCAACGTAGGCATACGCTGACCTTTTAAATATTTACAGATTGACTCCCTACTTAAATGACTCCTTCGTGCCAGCTCACTTTGATTCATATGTTCCGATCTCATAATGTAGTCCAAGTTGCCTGCAAACGATTCGATAAGCTCCTGTTCAGTCATAGAATCTCCTTTCTTTATTGTACGTACAATAAATGGTGGTACTGTAGTACAATGTATATTAGCTATACGAAAAATTCAATTTTTTAAATAAATAAGATAGCTAATTAGATCGGTACTACAGTACCATGATGAAAATAGTGATTTTAGGCCATTTTTAGCCTATTTTGGGCTAATTTCCGACTTTTTGTACGTACAATAATTCAATATGCTGATTTTTTGTACGTACAATTAATCCCATTTCATAAGTTTTCGGTACTCCGATTTGATACCATCTCTCACGATTTCGGACACATTTTTTCCAGTCTGTTCGCTAATATATTTAAGTGTACTGGCATCTCCGATGGACAAACGTACATTTAAACGATAATCTTTAGAGATTTCTTTCTTCGGTCTCCCTTTCTTTTTACTCAATTTTATTTTCCTCCGCTCCGCACCCTCTTATCACAACCATAGTATTACGATCATAATCATTAACAATATCATAGGTACAATCAGGTGGTAACGCCAATACCTTGTCTCTTGGTGCGTTTAAATCCTCGTACAGTTTCTTTTGTAATTTTGCAACATCCTCCAGCGAACGCCTTACAACTGGCTTTACTACAAATATCATTTCACTACCTCCAAATCTTCCCAGTTCGCTTATCCTTAACTACGATCCTCTCTTCAATATGAAAATCCGAAGCGTCACAAATAGCGAATATAGCAGTGAGTAATTTATTGAGTCGTTCCTCTGAATCGTTTTCTCTACGTTTGTACCTATTTGCTTTGTCCACCGATGATACAGCATCAGCGTTCATAATAGCCTGATATGCAGTAGGGTCCAGACAACCAGACCCATTCCGCTTTAAATCATTTTTCATTATTCTTTGAAATATCCTCCATATCTATCTGCGCTGGTTCCAACCGGATTCCACCATATTCCCATAAATCTTCTTTGAGCTTATCCATATCCAATTCACCGTCTTCCCAACGTCCGTAATACTCCAGAACTTTATCCACGAATCCCGGAAGTCGTTCACGATATGATTTAGGCCAATAGTGATCCATGAGCACTTCTAAAGGCAGGGTGAGAACCAACGCTAGTACAGTATTAACTGTTTCTTCATAAACATCTTTCTTAGTCTCGGCAATCTTTACCCCGATTTTTTCCTGAACGATAGCGTCCAGCTGCGCCTGTGTCAGATTGTAGGTTACAGTATGAGCTTTCTCCTGTTCTCGCTTCATACGTCTCATTTCTGCTCTATTCATTTTCTGCTCTCCTGAGAATTTCTCCGTCCATACTGCACCACTGAACCTTATCTGATAAAATATCTTTTGAATTTGCTTCTGTGTATAATTGGGAATTACACGTGGATACCAGTTTGGATAATTCGCCTGCTTCAAACCCCTCTTCCGGAATAATCATGACTTCATGAATGGATGATGGGAGAACATAAAAGTTACCACCGACGATATCTCCGATCTTCTTCCGAATGCTCTTATGTAATATCATACTGGCTCCGTTCATCTGATTACCTTTAGTGAGCGTCAGCATCGGTAACTTATCACCTCGCATACGAACTTTTCTATTGAATAAATTAATCGCAAACAATGGTTTTTTAAGGGCAAACGCTTCAATGAGATCCTCGGTAGTGAATAATACTGGTTCGTAATTCATATCGCTGATCATGGCATCCCTATGTAATGTCTGAATATCGATCTCAAGCGCATCCATCAACTCCGGAGTAAACATCAGATTACCCAGTTTTTTTTCTGATTCATACAATGTAGCCATATAAATCAGAGCAAAATCGCCAATATGAGTTACAACTTTTCCTTCCAATAAGTTACGACTGAAATCAGGATCATAAATACGAATCTGCAGTTTGTCTTTGAGATCTTCATAACTGTTAAAATTCAACATCATAGCTAATCCTCCTTATCGTTTTGTATGGATATATTTTTTTAGTTTACATAATAACAGCAGCTAAGATAATTAAAAGCAGACCCTTGATCTGATCTGCTTTATCGCTGGCTAATAAATATTCAAATACACCGAGCACAACGCTGCCGATAGCTAAAATATGTAGCATTACTTCTCCTTTTCTTTGTCCTATTTAAGAGTCACACAGATATGACCCGAGGCCGTTGCTTCAATAAGTTTCACTTCTCTGTTTAATATCGCTGCATCACTGAAATAGACAAGAAGTCTATCAACGCAGAATGACCCGATTGAATAATTGGACGACTCGTAAAGGTAAACGGTTTCATTAATTTTAAAAATTCCAAGTATATCTTTTAAAAGTATCTGCTTCATAATACTCTCCTCCTAATCCAACAACGCTGTATCAATAATCTGAAAATTAGCTCTGTGAATATAAAGAGCTTTACCATCGATCATCAATTTCGTCATTTTAGGCAAGTCTTCAGGAATCTTCCAATATACCTCATCTCCTGAGTATGCTACGATAGGCTGTCCAAGCTGACTTTTAATTACTACCACTCGTGACTTACCAAAATAATTCTTATATTTATTCACGATACCTGCTACATATGTATTATCGGAGAGCTTACCGGTTGACTGACTGTAAATATCAGTCTGCACAAAGTCTACGTCAGGCTGCAGACCATCCTGCTCAAATATACATGTATCACCACAACTCTGAATTTCTTTGCCATCAATATTGATTGTGATCACTGATGACATCTCGTATCCCGTAACAACCGATCCGTCGCTACTGTAAGAAGTCGTTTTAACCGGATTACCCTGAATATTGATTTTATCGCCAGTGGTTGTCATAACTTTTGAGCCATAGTTATCGTAAGTACGGATCGTGTAGCCATTACCTACGAGGTTTCCTTTGATCTCATTAATAGTGTCATCCAGCACTGCACAGCCTGTAACTCCGCCAATAAGGCAAAAACACATAACCGTGAGTAAAATAAGTCTGAGTTTTTTCTTCATTTTTAAATTTTCCTTTCTATTTTAATTATGTTTTCTTTCGCGCCATACTCTGAGTTGAACTGGACGAAGTGTATTCTGTCCGCCCATTTTTCGTTTGTTATTTTTAACACGACGAGCTCCAGAACCAGAATTCTTAATCCATCTAATGACTCGCCTGTATCTTCTGTAATCGCCATTCATTACTCTTCTTCGGTTACATCTCATAAACAATTCCTCCTCATTTTAATAATAAAAATTTAACCCACATCGGTAAATCAGATGTTTCAATTGTGTAGCAAAATGCGCAGGTAATAACATACCGTGAAAATAATAAACGCCACACACCAAATGAGATGTGACGCAGCGCTGTATTTACTCCTGGAGGTTATCGCAAATCCTAAAAACGACACCGCAAATAACACTCCGAATACCAAAGCAAACATTTTGAATTCCTCCTTATCTACAAAGACTCATCACGCCGCATATAGCAGCTGTACAGAATATAACAACTTTACAGATATCCCGATCGTTTGCGTACCGCCATGCCAAGAGCAGATCGATAAGTATGAATACTGCTAACAACAGTTTTAATGAAAATATCATTTCGAATCCTCCTCTAAAATCTGTTTCTTAACGTCTTCAGTAAGTTCTTTAGCAATGAGATCGTGAATAATTTTTCCAACACTAAAATTCATGGGATCATCTTCGGCAAGTTGGGACTGAACCTTCTTCGGACAATCATACCCAGGTTTGTTAACGTAATGTTGTCGTCCAAAACCATTTTTTACAATATCATCACTGGTTGTAACGTCAGCAAGACCTCCTTTGTTTAAACAGTCATGAAAATGCTCGCAGTTATCACAATACACATCGTCATCTTTAATCCAAGGAAATGGCTGAGTGAAACGTTTTTCTTCAATCGACTGATCTGATCCGATGGAAAGTCCGGTGATCAGCTCAGAATAAGGCAGCGTTTCAATCCACTTACAAACCTCTCGCCACTCATCCAGCTTGTGATTTTTCCGCTGTCTGTAAATATTCGCCAGAACCTCATAATTCAGCATGACATTACGAGTCTGGTTATAACTGCTTGGAAGAAGCTGAATCATCTGCCACCAGATTTCTTTATCTTTTTTACCAAAGCATTTTATATTGCCGTTTTCATAGCGTAGATTACCACCGTTCAGATAAACATCTCTGAATACGTTCAATGCGTCGATCGTATTCTTTAATACATCCATCGACTGCCGGATACAGACATGTTCCATCGAAAAATCCTCCATCGTAAACTCTTTTTCAGCAATCTTGTGCATCGTACTGCAAGAGTTTGCAACTGTTCCAACCTTATAAGTATCAAATTCTTTCCACCAATATAAAGGCGCCGTAATTCTCACATACACCGGCATCATTCTTAAATACTTACGGTGTTCTGTACCAGCATTGGATAAGCGCTGCATGAGGGAGTGATCGGCTTCTCCTACTACATATTTCGGAGTGTTACCACACCACTGAGAACTAAACGCACAATGGCTTCCGCATAACTTGCCATCGCAGCCTCTACCACTATCACTCTTCTCCCACGAGTTCATCGGATTCCTCATTCCTTGAATAATAAACTCCATCTGCTCTAGGCTTGCCGGAACTACATTTTCTAATTTGATCATTTTAAAATTCTCCTTTCTGTAAATGTGATGGAATATAAAAGAAGAGACCCAACGTAATTTCTACGCTGAGTCTCTTCGTCAATCAGTGATAGTGATTTCTTCTGGAAATTCCAAATACCAATTGTTCGTTTCGGGAATATGACACGCAAGTTCATCGGTACCAAAATAATAAACCGGTACATTAAAACTAATTTCATTAATCAATTTAACTTTATTAGCCACATTGTCACCGCATGTTTTTCTAATGTCCTCTACCCAATTACGTCCCATAAATTCATTCATCATCGGTATACGTTTTGTTTTGATAGCCATATAATATCACTCCTTTCATTAAAGGAACTGTATTTTTAGCGAACTTATTCAATCACTCTTACCACCAAAATAGACTAATACTCCAGATCCGTTATATCATCCAAAATATCTTCCATGGATTTTCCGTCAAAGAATTTTGTAGTCATAACCTCTTCGATTGAGTGGGCTGTCATGCTTTCATCACCATACCACATATCAAAGTTATCACGTGCCAATGGATCTACACCGCAAGAATATCCATTGTATTCAAACATAACATGACTTGTCAAATTACCAAGATATTCTTTCATATTAAACTCTGTCATAAAATATCACCATTTTCCCTTCGTTCATTTTGTGTTAATTCTCTGACTGGACGACCACATAATTTTCCAGATATATCATAAATATAATCATGTACATGTTCTCCATATTTCCCATATGGATGGTGTTTTGGCTGCCCGTGATTATGATTACTAATTTGTTTTATTTGTCGTCCGGAACTATCATAATAATTTCGGTCAATTCCACCATTTTTTCTCTGAATCTGAGTAATGCTATTTGGTTTCCCAGTTAATTCAACATGATTTACGCTGATTATATCTTTTCCATCAGCATTTTTCAATGTGCTTTGAGCTTTTGCAACCTTTCCATTATTCTTGATCGGATATGGTGGACCGTTTCTCACTCCCCACTTCATTCCTTTGACACCGCTATGGTGAATAACCTCTATGTTTTTATTAGGTCTGCCTTTAATTTTACCGAAAACCTTCCTTTGAGCATTTCCTGCGTTGAATCGTTCTTCGATTTTTAGCACCAGTTTGAATTTATCACCCATTATTTTTCCTTATCTAACCGCTTCCTCTGCAATTTCGTTTTTAAGCTCTTTCATCTTATCATCAAAGATTTCAACTATCACATCGCGACCCTCTCGATAACCTTTTCTATATCCACGCATGTACTCATCATATAAAATCTTCTCGTTGACTGTAATTTCGCAAATATCAACTCCGCGATCTTCCATCATTTTGACAAGTGCAACAGCTTTAGATAATGTCTCTTTGCTTACGGTTATCTGGTAATTATCTACAATCCACGACGATATTGTCTGAAATATAAATTCATCTCTTGTTTCGATCACTTTCGTTGATATCCCATTGATGAAATTCTCGCACATCCTTTATTCTTCCTTTCTCTCAGCATTTTGCATTTCGATTTCGCCAGTTTCTTCATTGTAATTCGGGCACTCTTCGTCATCTAATCGGAGGCAAGGCGCTGATTCGTTATCCAGTAAAACTTTAAGACCGCCAAACCTGCAATCTTTACATTTAATCATTTCTTTTCTTAGCCTCCTTTTCAACGTTTACATTTGTCTTTATGCTCGCATGTAATATTTGTGTTACAATATTCCTTAGAATAACCATCGAATAGTACCGCTTTCTCTATATGAGCGTCAAACTCCGGACAGTCATCACAATACTCCTCAACTTCTAATTTAATCATTTCCTTCTCCCTCCACTCTTAATATCTCTACAATTTTCAGCACATCCTCTATCCGGTTAAGTTCTACTCCTCCGATCTTAGAGGCACTCATTTTCAACATCGCACGGCCATCATCATCTCCAGCAATCCAAAAGTCTGGTCTTAAACCTGCCAACCTATCCAAACGCCCATATTTACCGATAATAAGTACAGGGCGGAGTAGGCCGTCTGATATTCCTATCGCATCTCTACGCCGTTCCTGTCTAATAGGAATCATACTGGATAAATATGAAAGTTTCGAATAAAGTTCTTCCCTCCTACGATCGTCAATGACTATTACTATTGGTTTCATCTTCTTTCGCTTCCTCTACTCTTTTTCTTACAATATCCCGGTCTACAATATCCACTGAAAGTGTGACCCTTAAGATCGCTTGTGGCCGGAATCCAATGTTTACAGTACATACACTGAGTCCCAGGTTGGAATAAATTTGTGCTAACGCCGATTCTACTCATTCTTTTCTTTCTCCTTTCATCTAACCGCTTTCAAAACAATTCCATTTTTACACTGCAGACAAGTGAGATACTTTACAGGTTTCCGATAAGTTTCCATGGTTTAGGCAATGCCTTTTTCGTATCTTGTTTCCACGTCTTCATTTTCATCATAGCTTAAAACTGCACCACATTTTGAACACTGAATTTCTTTTAAATAACCTTGTTTGATAATTTTAATCATCTCAAATATCCCCTTCTGCTCTATGCAAACTCTTATCCTCTTCAAAACCTTCAGGATATCTTTCTTTGAGCTTATCGATGTTCATCCGCATGATATCGTCCAATGACCAACCTTTAGCTGTGCAATACTCAGCGATGAACCAGAGCAGATCTCCTACTTCACCCATCATATGATCAGGATCGAACGAATGCCCCTGATACATTTTCTGATAGATGGAATGAATCTCACCGATTTCTCCAACCATTCCATGAAGAGCGTGAATCTTCTGTTCTTCGAAAGTTAAACCCTGATTGATAGTTCTAGCTGCCAGCTTCTGATACTCATTTCCTGTCATAATTATTTTTCCTTTCCATAAGGTTTTCTTCTGAACCATTTCTCAGCTTCTTTATTTCTAAGTTCAGGTCTACTCATGAAATCTCTTTTGATTTCTTTACCATGCTCAACGTTTCTTCCATCTTTTCCCGGGTCTGGATCTCTCCATCTCATCTTATCAGTTACCTCTCTTCTACAAATTTCTTCTAATGTGGCAATCGCCAATCCAATTAAAATAAGGACAGCCGTTAAATCGACCGCCCCTAAAAATATAAACACCCATGTGAGCATATTACTCTCCTTCAACGCCGACCATTTGTCCGTCAGCATATAAAATGCTAGAATCTGGATTCCATATAACCATAGCTCGGTCGATGAATATGCCACCATCCGGAACTCCAAAGTTACCGTACTTATTTATTACGAAGGTTGTCGTGTATTTGATGTCAACTACATCTTTATCCTTAATAAACTCATTTACAGCTTTCTCCAGTGCCAGTGAATCGCCATCACTTCCAAAAATCTTTACTTTCATTTCGTATTCTCCTTTTCTGCTTTTTTAATTTTCTTTTCGTCAGGTTTATAGCAAACCGGCTTCTCTGAATGCTCGTTCATGGGAATGCCTAAGCATTCATTACAGGGATCTTTCTCTTCGTATAAATCCGCATATTCACATAACGGACAATACTTTGAGAAATTTACTTCTTTATATATGTATTCCATCGACTCACCTCCGAAAAAATATAAAAGTTATGAATGCTGCAAATATCACTATAGCTATAGCAATCAAAAAGCATTGCATTATCACTTCCATGATTGCGCCTCCTGTTCTACCCGGCTATTAGGTATACACCAACCGCAAGCAAAATAACAAAAGCATCTGTACCCACAATACACATGATCTTATCTTTAAGATCCAAATCATATCCGAATACAAAAGTTATAAATGTGCTCATGACAATTACCAGCAAAATCCATCCTATTATTACGTTCATTTCATTCTCCTTTTATATAATTCCGTGATTAAACAGGATATAAGTTAAACAAACTCCAAAGCCAATAGACGATAATATCCATGCGAAGAATATGTTTTCATCGATATCATCGTTGTTTGTAAGACCAACAAGCCATGAAAAAACGAAACCAATCACCAAAATCGCAACGATTATGCAAAATGCGACGCAATATGTTGTAAACATAGTTCATTCTCCTTTCAAAACAACCGTCCCCGTTCTTAAACTCTCCTGTACATCGATCACCCTCTGATTTGTACTGCCAGCCCAGTGATAAGTGACATCGGAAAGCTCATCTACGAATTCTCCATCCACCAAAATATCAATCCATTTCATACCAGGTAGATCTCGAATTTCTTCCCATAAATATCCGGTATACAACCAAACAGTCTTACCTGGCATATATTTCTTGATGTATTTCGCCAAATGAAAAATGGTGTCTCTATTCTCCGGATATAACGGATCTCCTCCAGAAAAAGTGACACCACTGATATAAGACTTATTCACTTTGTTGTATAATTCCTGCTCAGCCTCCACGTCAAATATCAATCCGTCATGTGGATTCCAAGTCACAGGGTTTTGACACCCTTTACAATGATGATTGCATCCGGCCACCCAGAGCACTGTCCGCAGCCCATCGCCGTTCCGCATATCATCAGTGGTTATGTTATGATAGTTCACATGAAAACACCTCCTAAAAGTATCCTTCCTGTTTTAAACTGGTATAGTTGTCATCACCAAGAATTATCATGTCTTTAAACGGAATACCAATTAAATCGCCAAGCTCTGAAATTGTTTTAGCCGTTGCAATGTCTACTACACTAGGCGTTGAATCCCCTGAAGGATGATTATGAACTAAAACAAATGCCGTTGCGTTAAATATGAGAACCTTCTGTGCTATTCCACGCTTGTCGACAACGCTTGCAGAAACATCTCCAACGCCAATCTCAATGAAAGATTTGAAGTGCATTTTTGTATCAAACATGAGCAAAAACACATGCTCCTCTGAGTAAGTGTCTAACCAAAGAGCTTTACATAATTCATAAATATGCTCAGGATGTTTGAATTCATTTTTCTCGACATGAATGTTAATTCTTTTCGACCAAACTTTTTCAAATGTGATTAATCCGTCTTCGTCAAGTCTGGTTTCGTATCTTCTGGCCAGCATTTGAATCTCTCCTTATTCATAAAAAATAAAAGACCCGACGTTTCCGCCGAGCCCTTTAACTCATTTGAAAAATTGTTTCATTACAAATTTCTGATATTTTTTTTGTACCTCATAAGCTGCGTAATCTGTAGAAAATCCATTAAGGAATTTATTTGAAAAATCTGTAAAAGACATATCGAAATTATTTTCATCACGTCTTGTGATCTTAATAACCAGACTGTCGTTTTCATTGACTTTTACAAATATAGCTCCCTGAATCTTCTCTTTAAGTTTAGCCTGTAAGTTCATACTAAATAAATATTCATAATCTGTCATAACACCATTCCTCCTTTTCATTAAAGGAGTTGTGATTTTCGCGTTATTCCTCACTGTAATCCTCCACGGTAAAACCGAAACACCATTTAATCATTCTCTTCTGAAACCAGTTGAAGTGATGATCTACGTCAATATTCAAGGTTCTGACTCTGCCAATTCTGATCCGCGAACCATTTTTAATTTTAGGAATACCTATAATAGTACCTTTGAATTCATTTGTCTCCATTCTGTGGTAGAAGTCCTTTCTCGTCCATCATTTTTATTGCATCATCGCAGGCCTGTGTATATCCAGTCTCATATCCTTTACAAATAGCATTGAACGTATCGTAATTAAGCGGTAAATGATTTTCCGCCGCGATTCTATTGATTATCGCGTGTAATTTGTTTGGATCAAGTTTTACTGCCATCCAGCAAACTTCCTTTCATTGAATTTTTTCTTCTTATTTAAGGCTTTGGTAATTGCCATATCTATTCCGGATCTACTCTTTATGTGATAAAAATATAAATTACGATATGGAGTATTCAATCGGTCTATTCGTCCACACGCCTGCTCAGTAACTTTATAGCTGTAATTTTGAGAGAAGAATATGATAGTATCTGTACTAATGCAGTTCCATCCCTCACATCCGGCAGTGTACTGAACCAAATATATCCATCTATCTGCATATGGTACCGGTTGATGAGCATGTCCGGACCATTCAGCTACTTCGTAACCTATATATTCATCATCGCTAAACAGATGCAATAATATTTCTCTTTCATAGTCAAAATTGTAAAATATAATAGCCCTTGGAGTTTTTTCTAATATCTCCATAAGAGCTACGACCCTTGACTCATCCGTATTTACAATCCTTCTGAGAACATAGCAAAGACCAGATGCCTGCTGAATAGGCTCGTTTTTAAATGGATCCCAACGATTTCTTATAGCATCTTTGTATTTAGGAATATCATAAGTCGCATATACATCCATATGATGCTGTACTGTAGTTCGTTGAAAATCCATATCAACCAGTATTCTGTTTCTCAGTCTAACCAGTCTACCTACATTCAAATATCTGTCTATCTGAGGATATTTGGTAAATCTGGAATATATCACATGCTCTCTACAAAATTCCGTTTTATTTTTATAGAACCCATTCGCCACAAATACCGGAATATAATCCGCCCAGCAATCGCCAGGAGTTGCCGATAATATAATCCAGTCGTTGTTTTTGGCGATTTTCTGAAACGATTTTACCCATTCACCAGATCCTGTAACTCTATCCTCATCAAATATAAAGAACGCATCTTTTATTTCTATATACTTCTTTATATTATTCCAAGAGTCAATTACTACTGTCTGTCCTGGATATAATTCATTTTTATCTGGGTTTGTAGATATTCTATAATTCGCCAGTTCACTATCCCATTCATGAGAATCTCGTTTCATTGCCGTTGTAATGATGTAAAGATTCTGAGGATTTTTCATCGGAATAAATTCTTGATTAAGGAAGCTACCACCATTCTCTTTGAAATAATAATAGAGACCGGTCCTAGATTTACCAGAACCAGTCCCCCCGTTGAGAATACAGCCGTTTTTCATTTTATGCACAGCTGCCATTTGATAATTACGTAAGAAATCTGTCATTACTCATTTTTCGCCTTTGGTGTAATCAACTTTTTATAAAGTTCAAGAGCTTCTTCTCCATCGAAAGCATTTATAACATCGACGGCTTCGCGGGGTTTTTTACGCCCCACGATTAAAACTGTGCCGTCCTTACCCGCCGATGAATCATAACCTATAATTAATGAATCACTGGTCTTTTCCATCGCTTTCTCCTTTCTTAGGAATCCACTTCTTAAACACATCATTGAAATATCCGGCATTATCAAAGAAGTATTTAGAAATCGCCATAGCCAGACCTTTCTCCGGATCAAATGTGTCATCCTTACCGCATTTTACAACGGTCTTAGTGCCATCACTCCAAAATACAATTGTAGCCTGATCATTGAAGATAACATTTTTAATTCTGGACATAGCCTTCTGATATGGTGATACCGTAAGGCCTGTTCCGAATAATTTGTTGAACGCAGCTTTAGTCGCCAGGACATCGTTGTCACAGTACTCCGCTACCTTCTGCCGTAATTCTTTTGGCGCAGGGTTATAAACACATGAGTAATTCGAAGGCAAACCATATACATCTCCGTCTGTTGTCATGCTAATTTTTTCAACGCACGTTCTGCACGTTTCCTTACGGTCTTTATTTGCACATAAATCACAATAAATATTCATAATCATTTCTCCTTTTCTTCCAATTTCATAGTAACTCCGCATCTCATAGCTGCAATTGCAATCCTAGCGTCCGTACACTTTCCTGCGACTCTATATATTGTATAAGCCATGATTCCGGCTATAACAATTTTTGCTCCGTCACTCATAAATATCACTCCCTCATTTATCTTCATTCTTAGACGCAACTATTGTGAATAACGTTGAATCAAAGTGATCTGGGTAATAGTATTCCTTAACCGGCGTTGCAGTTACTGAAATGATGTTCCAGCCATCTTCCTGCAGATTCCGTAATTCTTTGTCCAAATTACTTGCCAAATCACATACTAAATACCTGTTATGTGCTCGGACTTCGAATGCTCGTACGATCATGTTCACTCCTCTGGGCTTTCTTCCTCAGCATATCTTGCTGCAAATCTGTCAATTTCCTGAATGACCTCCATAGACTGCAGATATGCAGTACGACCAGTTTTACCATTTACTTCCCAGTCATATGGTCTTACATCCAGATTGACTGAGCGAATATCAATCTCATCAATCATGGACACAAGCTCTTCATCCAGATGTCTATGTGCTCCGCCGGATACTAAATATACCTGCGGTCCACGATCATTGAATTTCACTTTAACCGGGAGATATCTGAATGGCTCTTCGCCTTCGTCTCTCGGCTCTTTGATTTTCACATTCCAGCCACGATCGATAAGTTCATCAGCGAGCTCCTGGTTTGGAATAACCACAGCGAAGTTGCGATCGCCCTCACGATTGAATTTGCTCCCTTCTCCTCTGAGGTTTCTGTAAATGATTCTTGCGTCGTTAATCTGTAAAATGTCTCTTGGTGCAAATGTCAGTTCCATAATTCTTTTAATCTCCTTTAAATAAATATAATTTTGTATAAAACAAAGAGCCTCAGCTATTTCTAGCCAAGACTCTCAGTTTGCTTATTGAATGAAGTCAATTTTCGTGTACTTCATTATTTTAAAGAAATCCTTGAGTGATAAGGTCGCCATACCATATTTACATTCACTGCAAGCACCGTTACATCCAATACTTTCCGTGTTATTGTTTTTCATATTCGGATGTTCGCAATACATGTCCACTGTGTATTCAATCTCACCATCTTTGGATTTTAAATAATGCTTCATAAAATCACTCCTTTCGTAATAGGAAAGGATTTCTTCGCGAATATCAATTCCAAGGTAACTCTACTTCTTCATCAGTGCCTTCTGGAATATTCATAAAATCCGGTAATGGTCTCTCTTTAGGAATATACGGATCTTCAGATATAAACCATTCGTAATCACCATATTTAGAAATAGATTCAATGGCGTCATTAACGAGTTTGTCATAATATGATCGATCAACAATGCCATCATTACCAGTGATTAGCTCTGCTCCCGATATCTCTTTCTCTTTTCCAGTATCCGGATCGATAATCGTCACCATCTCTGCGGTTTTCTTCAACAGCATTTCTGCCTCAAGCCATCTGAATCCTGTCGTACCGGTAGCCGCGTAGAATTTACCATTCTGCTCTCTGACGAGAACGCCACCGCCCTTGCCGGGTTTAACCGGACAGAATTCTCCGACTTTACCGACGAATTTACGGTCATGACCATCATTGATCAGCTCCTGCAGTACGCCAGCTTCCGGTTCAAACGTGGTATCTGAGATTTTGCCTTTCTTATAATCGGATTCCAACTTCTCCAGTTTCTTCTCGTATTCAGATACGTCCGGTAATTTCTCATTCATATCCAAATATAAAGCCGATTTCACTGAGAAAGTTTCTCTCATATCGTTGATTGTTACTGGTTCCCGGCTGAAACAAGTCTTGAATACATAAGGAACCGCAAACTGCTTGCCAGTAGCTGTCCATGGATTATTCTTATGCTTCTTATTATCTCCTGGAGCATATCCATACATAGCCACACACTCATCTGGGTCTTTATACTTAGCAATATAAACCGCATTATTTACGAGACACATTCTGTCGTAAGTAGCCTCATGCTCAAATGTGTAGCCATACCGCTTACCAAAGTCCATGACGAATTTGATAATCTCCGGTGTAGCATCCGGAATCT
>ERZ827126.704-NODE-704-length-42338-cov-5.545018_pt1 | contig 42338 bp, 38 predicted proteins | sample MGYA00519780_ERZ827126 | MGnify/ENA primary metagenome ERZ827126 (study PRJEB31778, sample SAMEA3449262) | human gut metagenome | biome: human gut; feature: human-associated habitat; material: faeces | place: United Kingdom | collected 2010/2012 ...
CGCATGGCGTCCTCAAACGCCATATCCGCCACACTGCCTTGCAGAACTGCGCAACGCCCTTCTTGAATTGCAGTTCGGTTGAGCTTTCTAGCCTTCTCCACACTGACGGGCGAATAGTCGATGCCCTTGACGACGCCATGCGGGCATTTTTTCAGCAGCCGTTTTATGTTCGCCCCGCCGCCGCAGCCGCAATCCAGCACCTTGGCATTTGGCGCAAGTCGTAGAAACTGAAGTCCCCACCGCGCCACAGGGCTGTGGCCCATATTCATCATGGCAACCATAAGTTTTCCGCCGAGGCCCACGGGCTTGCGGGTGTTTTCAAAGAACGACATCTGGCCCCTCCGATTTCGTGCATTCCGCATAGGTCAACGGGAACGAGGCCTTCAGCACCGCGCTTTTCTGCACTGCCCAGCCGTTTTGACGCAGGAAACGTAGGTATTCCTCGCTTGTCCACCTGCTGTGGAGGGGGAATCCCGCCATACTCATGAAAAAGGCTTTTGCCTTGCCGGAAACCGAGCTCCCCGCGTGGGTGAAGGTTGGCGCGATGAGCACGCCGTCGTCTTTCAGCACCCGCCTGATTTCTTGCAGGGCCTTTTCCGGATGCGGCACTATGTGAAGCGCGTTGGACGCGATCACTACATCAAAGGACTTCTGTGCATAGGGCAGGCGGAACATATCTTGAACGGAAAAGTGCAGCTTTGCGGATTGATTGTCCCGCTTTGCTTCAAGGATCATCTTTGCAGAAGCGTCCGTAGCCTCGATGTGCGCCGCCGCATTTACGATGCTCTTTGCGATAAGCCCCGTGCCGGTGGCAACCTCCAGTACGGTTTTTGCTTTCACCACCGGCCTGATCAGCTCATACATCTTCTCATACACCGCCCGGTCCTTTCGCATGAAACGGTCGTACCGACCGGCATTCTTGTCCCAGAAGCCCTTGCATTCGCGCATTGCTATCGCCCCCAAATAGTTAGAGACATCTAACTCTAACACACGAATCATGCAGTAAGATAAGGCTAACCTTATTCTCGGCTAAGACGCATCTCTCCGACCCTTTGAATCACCCCTTTTCACGCCACCCGCTACGAACCCCGGCGGAAACCAGGGAGTGATTAAAGGAGCGGCCTGAGGTTTTGCGAATCAATTGAGTCATTCCCGAAATCGCGAATCAAGGGCCTGAGTCGTCAGGCCCTCACAGGGGGACCGCGATGGTGGCCACCGCGCCGCCCGAGGGGCTATTGGCGAGCGAGACGGAGCCCCCGTGGGCGCTCGCGGCCTCGGAGGCGGCGTGGAGGCCGAGCCCGTAGTGGCGGCCTCCGTCGCGCGAGGAGCGGGATGAGTCGTCTGTGAAGAGGCGCTCGCAGCCGCGTTCGAGGGCGGCGGGAGAGAAGCCCGGTCCGTCGTCGGACACCTCGATGACGAGGTGTCCGCCCGCGACGTCGCAGGAGACCGCCACGCGCGAGCGCGCGTGCTCGGCGGCGTTGACCACAAGGTTCGCGGCGGCTCGCGCCAGGGCGGTTCGGTCGAGCGGGGTCTCGGGCGCGCCCGCGACAGCAGGGCCCGTGGCCGCGTCGAGCGTCACGCCTCGCGCCCGGGCGATCTGGGCGGCCTCGGCGAGGACCTGTTCGCAGAGCTCGGCCGGCCGCATGGGGGCCCTCTCCGCCCCGCCGGACCCGCGCGAGGCCTCGATGAGCAGGCGCACGTAGCCGTCGAGCCTTTCGACACTGCCGGCTATGTCGCGCGCGGCGGCCGCGAGGTCGGCGTCTTTCTCGTCTTCCAGCTCCTCCGTCACGAAGTCGGCGTTGGCGCGCAGCACGGTGAGCGGCGTCTTGAGGTCGTGGGCGAGCGACGCCACCTGCTCGCGCTGCCCCCGCTCCGCGGCCCAGCGGGCCTCGAGCGACTCGGCGAGGGAGGTCCGCATGGCGTCCATCGCGGCGAGGACGTCGTTCACCTCGCGCACGTTGGTGCTGCCGACCGCGAAGTCGAGATCCCCCGCGCCGACGCGCCCCGCCGCCTCCGCGAGCGGCGCCATCTTGCGCGAGATCACGCGGCTCGCGCGGCGCGCCACGAGCGCGAGCGCGAGCGCGCTTCCCGCCGCGGCGCCGACGAGCATGAGGTTCTGCGGGTTGGGAAGCAGACCGGCGAGGTCGCGCGAGACCCACTGCGGCAGGTACTCGCTGACGAGTGCGCAGGCCCCGCCGCCCTTGAGCGGGAACGCGGCGTAGGTGAGGCCCGAGCCCCCGCCCTCGATCTCCACTGTGCCTGGATCAGCGGCGAGTGCCGCACGGGCCATTTCCGTCGCGTCCTCGAGCCGTGTGCCCTCGAGGTCTGTCATCAGCACGTATCCGTCCTTATTCAGGATGAGGTAACGGTACGCCGTCGGCACGTCCTGCTGCCCGCAGACGCCGTCGCGTGCCAGGCCCTCCGCGACCTCGCGCGCATTGGCCGGCCCCCAGCTTGCCTCGTAGACGAAGCCCGCGTTGATCGCCGCGGAGAGCGCCATGAACGAGGCGAGCCACGCCGTAGCGACCGCCGCGAACGCGTAGGCGAAGTAGCGCGCGATGACGAAGGAGAGCGGCATGCCCCCGCGACCTCGCGCCCCGGTCCTCAGAGCTGCCACTTGTACCCCATCCCCCAGACGGTTGCGATCGGATCGGCGCCGGCCTCGGAGAGTTTCCTCCGGGCGCGGCTGACCTGCATGGATATGGCCGCGTCGTCGGCGTCGCTCTCCCAGCCGAGCACCGCCTCGCGGATCTGCGCGCGGCTCATGACCTGCCCGGGGTGGCGGGCGAGGTACTCGCAGATGGCGTACTCGGTGGGCGTGAGCGGCACGGCCTCGCCGCCCACGGCGAGGCCGCGCGCCCCGAGGTCGATCCGCACATCTCCGAAGGAAAGGGCGTGCGAGCGCGGCCGGCGCTCACGGCGTAGATGGGCCGCGACCTTGGCGCGCAGCTCCGCGGCCCCGAAGGGCTTGCGGACGTAGTCGTCGGCGCCCAGGCCGTAGCCGGCCACGGCGTCCTCCTCGGCCACGCGCGCGGTCAGGAAGACGATGGGCCCGTCGAAGTCCGGGCGGATCTGCCGCACGAGCTCGAAGCCGTCGAGCCCCGGCATCATGACGTCGCAGAGCACGAGGTCGAAGCGCGAGAGGTCCATCCCCGGGACCGCCGTCGGGTCCGCTGCCCTGACGACCTCATGGCCGTCGCGGCCGAGGACGCGCGCGAGCGCGTCGAGAATCGCCCGCTCATCGTCCACTGCCAGTATTCTCGCCATGTTCGACCTCCTGAAACTCCCGTCGGCATTGTACTTGCGCCGCGCTCAGCGGTCCAGAGCCCCGCGCGCAGCCGCGGGCGCGGGCGCCCACATGGCGATCTCAGGGTTGGGCAGCACACGGTCGGCGATCGAGCGCAGCGCCGACCCCCAGCCGGCGTCGAGCAGGGCATTCCCGCCCAAGACGAGCGCTGCGGAGAGGAGGGCGAGCACGGCGGAGAGGAGGGCGAGCACGGCGGCGAGCGGCTTCCTACGCATCTGCCCTCCTGTCCTCGAAGCGGCAGAACCAGGCGATAAGGACGGCGGCGGTTGCCAGGGTGAGCACGAGGCTGGCGAGCGCAGTCGTGAGGAGAGGGCCCGCCGCGCGTGCGGCGTCGATGAAGGCCTCCACCCCGAGCGACCCCAGGCGCGCGGGCCAGGCGAGCGGCACCCAGCTCAGGGGCGTCGCCAGGGCACCGGTGAGCTCGCCGGTCATGAGGCCGTGCGCAAGTCCGCCCACTGAGAAGAACGCGAGGAGCATCCCCGCCGCGCCGGCGCCGATGGCGGCGTTGCGGCCGAGGCGCAGGGCCACGCCGAGCCCCAGCGCGTAGAGGGGCAGGCTGCCCAGCACGATGCCCGCCCAGGCGGCCGCAAGCGGAGCGGGCCCGAGCGGCAGGCGCCCGGCGACGGCGAGCACGGCCCCGAACACGCCGAGCGCCACGGCCAGCGCGCCCGCGCCGAGCGCCGCAAGGGCGAGCAGCTTCGCCGCGACGGCGTGCCCGCGCGAGGGGACCGCCGTGAGGTTGGCGAGGCGCCCGGCAGCGCGCTCCTCGTCCACGGCGAGCCCGCAGACGATGGCGGACATGAGCGGCATGAGGGCGCCGAGGAACTGGGCGTAGGCGTCCGCGCCCAGCGCCGGGTCCCATCGGGTAACGGAGAAGTACTCGCCGCAGGCAAGACCGGCTGCCAGGCCGCAGACGAGGTGCACCACTGCGAGCGGGGAGCGCGCCAGGCGCAGGGCCTCGGAGAGCAGGGCCCGCGGGAGAGTCATGCGTGGCGTCGGGTCGGAGAGTCGTGTCACGGCCATCACCTCTCCTCGGAGCGCGCGAACCAGGCCGCGCCCGCCGCCGTGAGCGCGGCGAATGCGAGCGCGCAGACCGCAAGGCCCGCCAGTGTGAGCATGCCGTCCGCCGTGAGCGCCCCGCCGAGCGCCATGTCCGCGGCGAGTGGCTCGCCGCTCGGCAGCACGGGGATGAAGCTCGTGGGGATGACCATGCTCGCCGACGGCGGAAAGAGCTGCGGCAGCGGCATCAGCGACCAGGCGAACCCACCCATGAGCTGCACGGCGAGCGGGCAGAAGATGCCCGCGAGCATGCCGAGCCGCGCCGTGAGGAAGAGCCCTGCGGGGATCATCCACGCCGCGGTCACCGTGTTGACGAGCGCGCAGAGGAGCATCGTGAGCGTGCCCGCGGCCGTGAGGCCCTGCGAGGAGAACGCCGATCCCGCGAGGTAGATGCCGAAGACCACGAGGTTCGAGAGCGTGCAGAGCGCGAGGCACCAGAGCGCCTTGGCCCACCAGGCGCGCCTGAGCGGGAAGCCCAGGCCCAGAAGCCCCCGCATCCGCGTGCGCGCGTCCGCCCGCGCGACGCACGCCACCACGAGTGAGAGAGCCACGGGCAGGAAGAGCGCGTACCAGTAGTTCCACGCGCTGAAGATCTGCACGCCCCGGTAGGGCATCGCGCCGAGCAGCGGCATCGGCAGTGCCATGAGCACGGCCAGGCGAACCGGTGCCGCGTGGCGCGACTTCAGGGCCTCGGCGCGCAGGCCCGCGAGCAGGCCGCCTTTCTCGCCCGTCATGCCGCCACCTCCCCGCGCGCTCGACGCCCCTCCCGGCAGACGCTCATGAAGAGTTCCTCGAGGTCCTGCCCGGGCCGAAGCGCATCCTCGTAGGCGAGGCGCCCCCCGCAGATGATGCCGATGGTGTCAGCCATCTGCTGCACCTCGGAGAGGATGTGGCTCGAGACGATCACCGTCGTGCCCGCCGCCGCGAAGCCGCGGATCTGGTCGCGCAGCTCCTCGATGCCGATGGGGTCGAGGCCGTTGGTGGGCTCGTCGAGCACGAGCAGGCGTGGCCGGGCGATCAGCGCCAGCACGAGCCCCAGGCGCTGCCGCATGCCCATCGAGAAGCGCCCGGCGCGCTTTTTCCCGGTGTCCGCGAGGTCCACGGCGGCGAGCACCTCATCTACGCGGCTCTCGGGAAGGCCCAGCAGCGTGGTGCGCACGCGCAGGTTCTCGCGCGCGGTGAGGTTGGGGTAGAGCGGCGCCTCCTCGATGAGGCTGCCGATTGCGTAGAGGTCCTCGCGGCGCCAGGCGTGCCCGGCAAAGAGGATCTCTCCGGCCGTCGGCCGCAGCATCCCGCAGATCATCTTGAGCGTTGTCGACTTGCCGGCGCCGTTGGGGCCGAGCAGCCCGTACACCTCGCCCTCGCGGATATGAAGGCTCACGTCGGCCACGGCGTCCTGCGCCTGGTCGCCGCGGCCGAAGCGCTTGGTGAGCCCGCGCGTCTCGAGCGTGTAACCCATGGGTTCGTCCTTTCTCTTCCGGGCGCGCGGGCCGAGTCGCCGTGCCCGCGCGCCTTACCTTTCGGGTTCACCATCCATGGTGGGGCGCGTTTCTAACGAAGCTGTAACGGCCGTTGGGCTCTTTTGACACCAGCCCTTCTCGACCCGTACGCCACTCATGGTATGTTTATCGCGATAACAAGGACGGAGGTGCCCGTGGCACGCAATAAGTACCCGGAGGAGACGGTCGAGAAGATCAGGGGTGACGGCCCAGCGAGTGTTATTTTGCGAGCTAGGCGCATCGAAAGCGACCTTTCGTGGTATAAACTACTTGCCGGAAGCCGCGGCTTTCAGAGTACGGCTTACGTGTACGTTTAACCTCCGTGGGCGACGGGGTGCCGCAAGGCGTAGAATATCGCCCACCTGTAGGGGCCTGCAGCGATGCGGGCCCCGCTTCGTATGAAGGGGGGCGCAACCGATGAAGATTGTATCCATCTCCCAGGACTTCTTCGACCTCGTCGATGGCGACCGCGAGCTCATGCTTAAGCACAATCGTCCCTGCATCGTGGTGGTGAGGCTGCGTTTCCGCGGGAAGCGCAGAGACTTCGCCGTGCCGCTGCGTTCCAACATCGCCCCTAACGTGCCCAAAGACCAGTACTTTGCGTTGCCACCCCGCCCCACGACGCGCCCCGGCTGCCGCCACGGCATCCACTACATCAAGATGTTCCCCATAACCAAGGCCTACCAGCGCCGCTTCAGGACCGAGGGCTCGGCCTACTACGAGACGCTCCAGCGCATCATCGATGGCAACACCAAGCGCATTGTCTCCGAGTGCCAGGCGTACCTCGACCGCTACGAGCGCGAGGGAAGGCCTCGCTTTGCCGTCGACATCGACCGCATCGTGGGGCTGCTGGAGGGCGAGAAGTAGGGCACCTCGGCTCAATCCCGAGCCATGCGGAAGCGCTTCGCATTTTTGAACGCCGCGTGTGCGTCCCAAATACTTGAGAAACAAGCTGTGAAGTGCGGTGGCGCGCCCGTGCCCGTGCATAGCCGTCGCCATCAGCGTCTACGCGGCGTCGGCTTCAAGTGGAACTGGCGCCGCTGCTGTATATGGTTTGCCTTGCTGAAAATGGTGATCAATGCCCGCGATGCTTCTGCTTGCGCTTCAACTTTCGCTGCTCGAAGCGCGTCTCCGCCTCATCCGCGCGACGCTGACTTCTTGCTTGAGCCGACTCCCGCTTCATCGCTTCCCGCTGTGCCGCGAGCGCCTGTTGTGCCTTGGTGCTCACCGCGGGCCGTTTAAGGGCTTTCGCTGCCTCGCGAGCGCGCCGCTTGGGGTTCTTCGCGGGCTTGCTCGCCTCGGTCGAATCGTGATCGAAGAACGAGAGCTTCGCCCATTTGTTGACGACGAATCGCAGGATCTCCTCAGTGGACGGTTCTGCGCCGAAGACGATGCGGGCGACGCCGTATCTGCCGTCCTCGACATGCTCCGCCAGCCCGACCCAGAATTGGCCGCCGTGATATGACGATGAGCAGCAAGTCGCTGATAGCCGCCCTGCGAAGCTAGTTGCCTTGTTCGCAGTCGGGCCGCAGGCCGCACCTACGCTCGAGCTCTGCCACGAGGGCATCGTTGTCGGTCACCGAGACGATGGCGTCGCCGTCGTAGGGCGCCTTGATATAGACGCGGTCGAGCGAGTTGGCCGTCCCCGCCCAGAGCGTCCTGGTGCGCCGGACGCCCCACACGTGGGCGTAGGGTATCACCGAACGCATCCCAGCGTACACGACGACGAGGCGGTCGCCGTAGAGCTCGAGGCGGTTGCTGCGGACGGGAAGGGCGGCCAGGGCCACGAGGGCCGGGACGGGCAGCAGCGCGAGCCAGCCCCATAGGAGCGCGGGACTCGAGCTCAGGAAACACGCGATACACGCCGCGGATAAACCGCCCGCCACAATCACCATGGCCGCTATGAACCACGGGTCTGTCCTGCCGGGAAACACCCGCTCCGGCCGCTCGCTCCTCTCACCCATTACGGCCTCCCTCCCGACGCCCTCCCTGGCGGAGCGTGGGGCCGGAGAGTGCCTTGAACCCGTCGCCGACCATCTCGCTCCCCGTTCCGTGGGCCATCTGTAGTGGTGTGTACCCCCGACTGTTCGACGGATGTCGTACTATTAGACTTTTTTCGAACTTTTTTAAGACGTGCACGGCAAGATCGAGCAGATTGTCCGCGCGAGAGGCTTCCCGCCGCAGCGCCCGGTCCCGGGTTCGATGCATCCACGTCCGTCTCAGGTGGTGTCTCCGCTGCGCGGCATTGCAGGGGGCAAAGTCGAGATGCCATGGGGCGCGCCGAGGCTTTGCCCGCGGGGCGAAGATTCTAGGGGTCCGACGTGGCCCGGAGGGGAGACGGACATGTGAGCGCTTATGACCGAGGAGCTGGCCGAGTGCCTGCCGCCGCTGTACGCGACCGAGGGAGGGACGCTCGCCCTCGACCTCGCAAGCCCGGAAGGCGAGGGCTACCTTGACCTTTGGTGCTCGCTCACCATCAACCTCTCGGGCGGCCCCTTCGCCTCCACGTGGCGCAAGCCCCTGTCGGCTCAACGTTCGACGAGATAAACCGCATGTTCTCAAAGCTCGGCTTTATCGATTACAATTCACGCCTCGCGCAAGGGCCGTTCTACTCCCCAAACCTAATCTGCCTGTCGCACGTCTCGAGGCGACGGGGCGGCGCCTTCTCGCGTGAGTCGATTCCCGTTTTACTGATGCGTCCCAACATGCCCTTACGCATGTTGGGACGCCGCTTTCGAAACTTCAAAACCATTCGATTTTCGAAACTGAGTGGGAATAAGTTATCGGTACGCTTTTTTATAAAATGTAAAAAAGCACCCCCATAACTGATGAAATGGACGCTGAGAAAGGGGGGGGTGCATCTTGCGTATATACCGACGTGAAGATCTACCTCTATCTTGCACCGCGCGGGTACGAGCTTTCTGTGGGCCGTATTGGGAAGCTCGAGTGTGACTTCATCGCTCGTAGGCGCAATGCTTACGCCTACATCCAGGTCTCTATGTCGATTGCCGACAGAGGCGTCGAGGAGCGCGAGTACAGGCCGTTCGGCCACATCAGGGATGGGTATCCGCGCTACTTGTTTACGCTTGATCCTCTATTGCAGGAGAGGGATGGCGTCAGGCACCTTAACATGGCGTCGTTTATGCAAGATGGCGGTGATCTTATTTGAGTGGTGGCCAGATTCCTTTGCTTCCTAGTGCGCAAACAGCGCGGGTATCAAATGATGATCATTGCCTCACGTAGAATCGACAGATTGAGAACTTGTTGTGATGTTGACAGGCTTTTGGCCAGTGGCTCCTATTGTCGAGTGAGAATAGCGGAAATAATAGCCTCCGGACCTTTGGTTCGGGGGCTTTTTTCGTTCTGTTCGGAAAGAGCTCCTTGCCGGAGCCCCATGGATAGCGAACGGCTTTATCGAGCGTGGGCGTTCTCGTAGACATCTTTGATCTCTTCCGGCAAATCATCGGGAATCAGCGCTTTCAGTTCAGTCTCGTTATCGCCTTGATTCAGCTGCTCGTAGTACCAGCATTTGAACTTCAGCATGTCCAGCGCGCGGTTCATGTTCTCGATCTCCGACTCCATATGGGCCTTCCGCTCCTCGAACATGGCCTTGCGCTGGGGGTATGTTGATGGACCCTCTGCACACCATTCCATGAACAGCCGGATGTCCTTGATCTCCATTCCCGCCTTCTTCAGGCATTCGATGACCCGAAGCGCCTCGAGTTCCGTATCGCCGAATCGGCGAATGCCGGACGTCCGCTCCAGCCCCGGGAACAATCCCTGCTTGTCGTAATACCGCAGCGTTGAGGCGGGCAAGCCGAACATTTCCGCCACCTGTCCGATTGTGTACATGGCCCCTCCGAATAAATCTCGAATTCATTCCTTGACCTAAAGTCAGGTTTAGGTATTACCTTCATTCTCGTCAATACAAATCGGTAGCGCAAGGGGTGGTCCGTAATGGGCAAAACGGTTTTCGCCGGCGGCGTGAACGGTGTGGGCGATATCGCCGGGTATCCCGCTCTGGAACAGGTGCGACGAATGGGCATGGAAATCTAGGCGGGCTACTTAGCCGCGTGGAGACGGATTCGTGTCCAGAACCATCGATAGGAGGAAATCGATCATGGCAATTAAGCAGACGGCAGGCAGAGATGCCCTGGGGGAGTTCGCCCCCAAGTTCGCACAGCTCAACGACGATGTGCTGTTCGGCGAGGTGTGGAGCCGGGAGGGCGAGCTCTCCCTGCGGGACCGTAGCATCGTGACAGTGGTGGCCCTGATGTCGCAGGGACTGACGGACTCTTCGTTCCAATATCATCTGATGTCCGCGAAGAACAACGGCGTGACCAGGATGGAGATAGCGGAGATCCTTACGCATGCGGCGTTTTACGCGGGATGGCCCAAGGCGTGGGCGGCCTTTCGCATGGCGAAGGAGGTTTGGGCGGATGGCGACGCCGCCGACGCAAGAGCTGAGCACCAAAACGAGATGGCCTTTCCTATCGGCGCCCCCAACGACGCATTTGCGAAGTACTTTATCGGGCAAAGCTACCTCGCGCCCCTTTCCACCGCTCAGGTCGGCGTCTACAACGTGACGTTTGAGCCCGGCTGCCGCAACAACTGGCACGTCCATTGCGCCAAAAGCGACGGCGGGCAGATCCTCGTCTGCGTGGCTGGTCGAGGGTTTTATCAGGAATGGGGCAAACCGGCACAGGAGCTGTGCCCTGGCGATGTAGTAAATATTCCCGCGGGCGTAAAGCATTGGCACGGAGCCGCGCCCGACAGCTGGTTCTCCCATCTCGCGCTGGAGGTTCCGGGTGAGGAGACCTCCAACGAGTGGTTGGAGCCCGTGGACGACGGGGAATACCTTACAGCGACTGACAAGGAGGCTTAAACTTTGACACCCGAATCAGAGCCATCGCTTTTATGGGCGTGATGTCCGGGCTGATGAAAGCGCAAAAGCCTCGCCACGTTACTCGTTACCTGTCCGCGCCGCCGAGAGCAAGGCGCCCAAGTCTGCCTGGATCGCCTCTGCCTTGCTTCCAAGCTGCAACGGGGCCGAGTCGCCCGAGATGTTTACGCTCAGCAGGTGCGCATCCGGCAGCTTTGCGGTCATGCTCCAGAATGGGAGCGTGATGATACCGGGGGTCATTTCGCCCACGCCAAGTTCCAGCAACAGCACGCGGCAATCGCTGCGCTCGCGCACGAAGCGCTCATATCGTTCGATGCTCTCGCGCCAGGCCGCGCCCTGCAGAAATGTGTCATCGCGCACCCACGGCACAAGCTGCCAGCCGCAGTGCGGGCATCGGGGGACATCCTCGCTGCGGATCTCGAACCCCGTCATGCCCACGAGCATACGCTCGACGTAGGGACTCGCGTCGAAGAGCTCGTCGCAGCATGGCTGCTTGCACTGAAGGTGCGCGAAGCTTCCCTGATAGTTGCAGGTCCTCTCGGTGGGAAACGTCTTTTCGACCTGGGTGTCCACATTGGTGCTCAGGATGAAGTAGTCCTTATGGCTGATGAGCGATCGCAGGTCGAGATAGGGCTGCGAGGCCGGCTCGCGTAGCATGAAGTCGATGTATCGCGCGTAGTAGGCCCATTGCTGCTCGAGGCTGGGGTAGAGGTGGTAAAAGCCGTCAAAAAGACTCTTGAAGCCAAAGGCTTGCTGCCAGTCCGCCATTCCGGCACGCGTCATACCCGCATGGTTGTAATGGTTGACCCCGGCGGCGCTCGACATGCCCGAGCCGATGCCGACAATGATGGCGTCGGCATCGGCGATAAGGCCTCGAAGCCTCATTGCTTTTCTTTCTAGAGACGGCATCGGGCGATCTCCTCGAAAGCCGGGGCCATATCGCCGTCAACGAGAATCGTCTCGCACGATGCATCGGGCGCCAGGGCCTGGTTGTAGTTGAACACGATGTAGGTGACGTGCTCGCAGGCGCTCGCGATCTGGGCGAGCATGCGCTTTATGACGCCGTTGCGCGGTCCCACGCCAAGTTCGAGGATGGCGACCCTGCCATTGAGATGGGTGCACACGAGGCGCTCGAGCTCTTCGAGCTGTGCCATGGCGAGGGCATCTGGATGGGCGAGACGCCGCTCGTCGATTGACGTGCGCGTGCTTCCCTCCGTCTCGAGTACGCGGTTCTCGTTGAACCCTGCACGTGCGAAGTGCCCATCAATATTGCATGTGATCACGAAGGTGTCGGCGTGCTCCGTAAGATGCCACAGCCCGTTCGTGAGCGGGCTGGGCTCATACTCGACATACTCCTTTTGATGGAACCGCTCGACCCATCGGCGTCGCACGTTTGCATCCGGAGAGGCGAGCCCCTGCAGTATGCAGCCGATGCCGTCGGCCTGAGCGAGGTCCCCGTACGTCTCTCGGAAATGAGCGTCGGCGCGGAAGAGGTTGAGCCCCTCCGCCATGTCGAGCCCGTTGCTGGCGCCGATGATGACAAGATCAGCCTCGACAAGTACCTGGCCGATACGAACCGCTTTTACCGTTTCCATGCGCTACCTCCCCAGCGTCTTGCGCACGTCGGCGAGCACGTTGGCGATGTCGGCGCGAACGGCGAGCCCTCGATCCTCGATCGCGCGGGGGAGAAACTGCGTCTTGTTGTTCACGGCGATGTAGCTAGCCTGCGGCAACTGCGCCGTGAGGGCCCAGAACGGCTCCTGGATAAACGCGGGTGTCATGCGGCCCACGCCCAGCTCAAAGAAGAGAATCTTCTGCCGCGCGTGCGCGTCGAGCCAGTCGGACACCTTGTGGTACTGCTCCTCGTAGAGCGCGCCCTGCAGGAAGTTGCCGTAGCCGCGAACCCAGGGGAACGCCTCTGCCCCGCAGTGCGGGCAGCGCGGCACGAGCTCTGTCGGAACCTCAAGGCCGTCTCCCATGGCCTCTGCCATGCGGGAGACCGGCTCGACCGCGTCCCACACCTCGTCGGTGCAACAGTGGGAGCACTGGAAGAAGCGGTGGTCGCCTTGGATCTCGGCCACCTTCTCCCAGGGGTAGATTTTCATGAACTGCGTGTCCTGGTTGGTGGTGAGAACGAAGAAGTCTTTTTCGGTAAGAATGGCGTCGAGGTCCTTGTAGGGCTTGCGCAGCGGGGCGTTGAGCGTGGTATCGAGGAAGGTGGCGAGGTATCCCCAGCGCGCCTCGGCAGTGGGCCAGCGGTAGAACGACCCCTCGAAAGCGCCCCTGAAACCGTAGCGCTCGGCGAATTTGCCGAAATGCCTGCGATAGGTCGCGTTGTCCTCGTAGTAGAAGTCGCCGCCGCCTGCCGCGGAGAGCCCGGAGGCCCCGCCCACCAGCACGCAATCGGCTTCCTCGATCATGCGGGCGAACGTTTCGATTTGCTGGTCGTAGGGCTCGGGCTCGCGGGCGCTCAGCTCATAGGGCGTGCCGCCGGTGCGGTAGGCGGCCTGAAGGGAAAACGATTGGTTGGTGAGCTCGACAACGAGCTGCTCGTATGGAGTCACTGGATACCTTCTTTCAGCTATTATGAACAGGTGTTGATAAAAAGTATCCATGTTGATTTGTGCGAGAGCAATGAACAGCTTCGATGCGCTGTCGATAAACGAACGATTGCTGGGCATTGTCGAGCGCTGCAATTGGAGGGGCCATGGAATCGGGAAAGATCGATCGTCGCCGACGCTATACGCTCTCGGTCATACGGGAGGCGTTCTTTGCGCTGCTGGCCGAGGTCGGCTTCGCGAAGATGACGGTGGCGGATATCTGCCGCTGCGCCGATATCAACCGCGGCACGTTCTATTTGCACTACGAGGACAAGTTCGCGCTGCTCGACGCGCTTATTGACGAGGCCCTGGCGGCGGCGCCCCCACTCGAGGGAACGGAGGCGGGGGCCCTCTGCCAGCGCCCGCCGGCAAACGATGACTATTATCTGCTCTACTCGGATGACGATGCGTACGCCCGGGTGGCACAGCGCGTCGTCGAGCGCGGCGCTGAGCAGATGGTTCCCTCGATCTTGGAGGAGACCGGGCTTTCGCGCGAGGACGCCTATCTGCTCTTCGTCCACAACGTCCAGGGAAATCTTGCGGTCAACCGCCTGCTCGGTTGGAGGCGAGGGCCCGAGTTTGCCCACGCCCAGGAGCTGCTTAGCGCTTATTCCGAAGGGGGCATGCGGGCGGTATCCGCCCCTTGCGCATCGATTGCGAATTAGAACATGATAGCGTCGTCGGCTGTGAAGGCATTAAGGGACCCCTGCTTGACCTGGATGCAGACGTATGTGATGCCCGAGTCGGACGCGGCGCGGAACTGGCGGTGTGCGGCGGGGGAAATGCGCAGCCAGTCGCCGGCTGCAAGCTCGATTTCCTCACCGTCGATCGTGACCGAGCCCGCGCCCTCGAGCACGCCATAGATCTCCTCGTTTTCCTTGTGTGCATGGACGAACGGAACGCCAACGCCGGCGGGAAGATTGTTGACACTCACCTCTGCCCCGGTAAGCCCGAGCACTTCGTGCAGCTCGACACGGCTCTCATTACCGATGTGGGTCTTTGCATAATTAGCCATAATGGTTCCTCTCTTGGGGTTGATGTACCTTGCAGGCATCTCCTGCGTGAGTTATATTCAACGCGAAGGCGAATGCAAATACGAGTACGCACATATTTGTAACTGCGTACTTTTTTGTGAAACCGGTATGGTCAAGGAGGTCGGGTCTCCCGTGATGGCGAAAGAGGAGCTTCCGGAGTGTCCGGTCGCAACGGCGGTAACGCTCATTGGCGGCAAGTGGAAGCTGCTCATTATCCGTAACTTGCGCGTACGCCCCTGGCGTTTCAACGAGTTGCGCCGCAGCCTTGAGGGGATCTCTCAGAAGGTGCTTACCGACAGCCTGCGGCAGATGGAGGATGATGGGCTGGTCTTTCGCCATGACTATGGCGAGAATCCTCCCCGCGTTGAGTATGGCCTTACCGAGCTCGGCCGCCAGATGATGCCCATCATGGACTCGCTCGCAGACTTCGGCGCTTATTACAAGACGGTCGTTTCGTAGCGGACGCTCTGCTTAGGGGGCGGAAAACCGCTACGAGGGTGCTAACGAAGACCTGTCCCGAATCAACGTGCGCCTGCGGCATGAAAGAGGGGAATCCTATGAATATCGTTGTGTTGAGCGGCAGCCCGCGTAAGGGCGCCAATACCGACACCATGGTCGAGGCGTTTGCCGAGACCGCGCGTGAGGGCGGCAATACGGTCGAGATCGTCCGCGTTGCCGGCAAAAAGATCGCTGGTTGTCTGGGATGCCAGTACTGCTTTACCCATGAGGGCACCTGTGTGCAGAAGGATGACATGGCCGACGTGATCGAGTCGCTGAAAGACGCCGACATGGTTGTCTTCGCTTCGCCTATCTACTGGTTTGATATCACCGCACAGGAGAAGGCCGCCATCGACCGCCTGTACGCCTTCGGTGCTACGGGCTTCCCGTTCACCAAGACGGCCCTTTTGCTCGATAGCCACAGCGAGGGCGTCTATGATGCGGCGATCGCTATGTACAAGTCAACCTGCGCGTACTGCAAGTGGGAGGACCAGGGCGTTGTCACCATCAGCGGTATGACCGAGCGCGACAGCATGGCCTCATCGCCCAAGCTGGAAGAGGTGCGAGAGCTCGCCCGCAAGCTGGCCTAAGGACAAGAAGAACGCATGGCAATCGGTGTTGGTGGAAAATGCTTGCTATCCTTATCAAGAGGAATGCTGATTGCCATGCGTTGATGCTTCCGCGGACAATTCCGGCGTGCTAAAACGCCTTCTCGTTCAAGAATTCCCTGAACGCGGGAATGTCAAAGCCAACGAGACCACGCCCGCGCTCTCCAATGACGCCGTCCTCCAGGAGGCGGCGTTTGTATTGGCTTGCGTAGTTGCTGGCGACGCCCATGCGTTTTGCTATCTCCGAGACCCTGCTGGGGCCAGAATCGGGCAGCATCGCGAGTAAAAACTCAATGTCTTTATCGGAAAGCTCTCGATAGGTCGTTTCGAGAATGCGATCACGCAGCTCCATGCGTGCGAGTAGGGAACCCTGCTGGACATCGGATGCACTGATTTGGGGCGAGTTCTCCGAAACATCCCAAGTGCGATATCCGACGAGCTGCATCATGTAGGGGAATCCGTCGACGGCCTTCACAGCATTCTCGAGCGCTTCTGGTGTGATTGAACGTCCTCCGGCCTCAACGGTTTTGCGAAACGCGTTTGCAATTTCAACGTCAGTGATTCGTCCTAACTGATGATATTGGGAACGCCTGAGGAACGAGACGGAATCGTTACGCAGCAACGCCGATACTTTGTAGGGCAGTCCTGCCATGAGTAGGGCAACTTTTTTACCTTCGCGTACAAAGTGCTGGTAAACAGAGGCAAATTGAAGCATTTCTTCGAGATCGACGGTGACTTCATCGATGGTAATGAGAAGTCCGATGTCATGTTTTTCGAGTTGCTTAAAGATGCCATTCATGCGTGTGCGCCAGTTGCCCTGGACCTCTTGAGCATATGTCCAATCGATGCCCACTGGACCAATTTGAACGCCGTTTATGCGCGCATGAGGCTGTGAGAGGTAGCTATCTGCGGCTTCTTTGGTTCGCTCGATAATATCTTCGAGCATGCCTGGCATGGCGGAGACATTTGCTGCGATCCAACCGTGTTCAAGCGCCGTTTCTGAAAGGAGCGAGAGAAGCGCCGTCTTGCCCGTTCCCCTTGCGCCCGTAAAAATGGTCGACAGGTTGGGATCTCCCGGGCCGTTGATAAAGCCACGGTTGATGTCACGCAGAATATGCTCGCGACCCGCTAGAAAGGGAGGGACGCTTCCGAACGTCGGGGTAAAGGGGTTCTTGCTGTACTCCATGGTGACTCCTTTGCAAGTTTTGCTAATTTTTGCAAGTTTTGCTAATTTTTGCAAGTTTTGCTAACAGCTGACCAAAGGGCATCGAAGCAGTGACGCTGACATTTTTTACGCAGAAAAATAAGCAGAAATCAATTTATCTGCGTTAAAAAATAGTTGAGAAGAAAAACGACGAGTCCCGGGCGCAATGCCGTTGCGTTCCGGGCCTCGTCGCTTTGAGAAGTATCTAACGGTCTCGTTGCCGTGGCACCTAGTCAAACAGGCTCGGCATGTCGTTTTCCTTCATGAGGGCACCGGCAGAAGGCAGGCTCTGTGCGGTGAACTTCTCGGCCGAGACGCCGGCGCCAAGAATCTCCTCGGTTGTGCCGACGGTGGTGACCGAGCGGCCCTTCTTGGCCGTAAAGGCTTGGACGCCCTGCGTGTTGGTGGTCGTCTTGGTCTTGAGCAGCGACGTGTTGAAGTTCATCAAACGATAGTCGCTCGAGACCAGCGCGATGTCGCGATCTGTGTTGAGCACCTGGGCATACAGCAGCTTGCTGCCACCGTAGATGGCGTTCTTGAGGCGCTTGCGGTTGGTCTTGGTGACGTATCCAGAAAGCGCGACGCGCACCACGCGGCCGTTCTCAAAGACGAACAGCACGTCGGCCTTGTAGTCCTCGGGGTCAATGACCCAGATGACGCTCTCGTCGGGTTCCATCTCAAGATCGGTCGGCAGGTACGAGCCCAGCTGGGCCGACTTGGTATCCTCAAACGCCGCGACCTTGCACTTGTACACCTGGCTCTTGTTGGTAAAGACCAGCAACTCGTGGGTGTTGGAGGACGGGAACTCGATAAAGGGTTTGTCGCCGTCCTTGTACTTGAGCGTGGCGGCCTTCTTGAGCACTCGGTCGGTCATCTTTTTGAGGTAGCCATCGCGCGAGAGCATGATGGTGACCGGATATTCCTCGACCTCGGGCTCCAGGCTTACCTCGATGACCTCATGGGGCTCGATCCTGCCCGTGCGGCGCGGCATCACGTACTTCTTGTTGACTGCGGCCAGCTCATCGCTGATGACCTTCTTGATGTTCTCCTCGCTGGAGAGGATCTCCTCAAGCTCGGCAATCTCACCCTCGAGCTTGGCGATGTCCTTGGTGCGGTTGAGGATGTACTCCTCGTTGATGTTGCGGAGCTTAAGCTCGGCAACAAACTCGGCCTGGGTCTCGTCGATGTCGAAGCCCTTCATAAGGTTGGGCACGACCTCGGCCTCGAGCTTGGTGCCGCGGATGATGGCGATGGCCTTGTCGATATCGAGCAAAATCGCCTCGAGGCCGTGCAGCAGGTGCAGGCGTTCGGACTTTTTACCCAGGTCAAAGTTAATGCGGCGACGCGTGGACTCAATACGCCACTTGACCCACTCGTGCAGAATCTGGCGCACGCCCATAACGCGGGGGTAACCATCGACCAGCACGTTGAAGTTGCACGAGAACGAATCCTGTAGCGTGGTCGAGCGATAGAGCTTGGCCATGAGCTTGTCGGGGTCGACGCCACGCTTAAGGTCGATGGCGATGCGCAGGCCCGAGAGGTCGGTCTCGTCGCGGATGTCGGCAATCTCCTTGACCTTGCCCTCTTTCGAGAGCTTGACGATGCGCTCGATGATGACATCGGTCTTGGTGGTGTAGGGAATCTCGTAGACCTCGATGATGCGCTCTTCGGGAATCCAGCGCCAGCGGGAGCGGATCTGGAAACTGCCAAGGCCGGTCTCGATAATCTTTTCCATCTCCTCGCGACGGTAGATGATCTCGCCGCCGGTCGAGAAGTCGGGCATGGGCATGTACTCGAGCAGGTCGCAGTCGGGATCCTGCAGGTAGTGCATCGTGGCAGTGCAAACCTCGTTAAGGTTGAAACCGCAGATGTCGGACGCCATGGCGACGCCGATGCCTTTGTTGGCCGAGACAAGGATGTTGGGGAACGTGGTGGGCAGCAGGCGCGGTTCCTTCATGGCGCCGTCGTAGCTGTCAACGAAGTCGACCGGGTCCTTGTCGATGTCCTTGAAGATCTCGGCACTGATGGGGGAGAGCTTGGCCTCGGTATAACGCGAGGCGGCGTAGCTCAGGTCGCCCGAATAATACTTGCCAAAGTTGCCCTTCGACTCAACGAACGGCGCGAGCAGCGCCTCGTTACCGGTGGCCAGGCGCACCATCGTCTCGTAGATCGCGGCGTCGCCGTGCGGGTTGAGCTTCATGGTCTGGCCCACGATGTTGGCGCTCTTCTGGCGCTCGCCCTTGAGCAGACCCATCTTGTACATGGTGTAGAGCAGCTTGCGGTGCGAGGGCTTAAAGCCGTCGATCTCGGGGAATGCACGCGAGACGTTGACGCTCATGGCGTAGGGCATGTAGTTGACCTCGAGCGTCTGCGTGATCGGCTGGTCGGTGACCTCGGAGTGCAGGCCGATGACGTTCTCGGCGTTGACCTGCTTTTTCTTTGGCTGGTTCTTCGTCTTCTTCTTTGCCACGATTTCCTCTTGAACTTCTTATGGGCCGTCGTTATCGATTTGCTGCTATTGCAGGTCCAGCTGGTCCAGATATTCCTTGCCGTGCTCGGAGATATGGCGCTTGCGGCCCGCTTCGTCGTTGCCCAGCAACAGGTTAAACATGGTCTCCATCTTGGTGACGTCCTCGGGCTCCACCTTGATCAGGCGACGCGTCTCGGGGTTCATGGTGGTGAGCCACATCATGTCCGGGTCGTTCTCGCCAAGACCCTTGGAGCGGTTGATGGAGCACTTTTGGTCGCCAATCTCCTTGAGGATGCCGTTCTTCTCGAGCTCGGTGTAGGCAAAGTAGGTTTTCTCTTTGCAGTTGATCTCGTAGAGCGGCGACTCGGCGATATACACGTAACCCTCGTCGATAAGTGTGGGCACCAGGCGGTAAAGCATGGTGAGCACGAGCGTGCGGATGTGGTAACCGTCGACGTCGGCGTCCGTACAGATGATGACCTTGTTCCAGTTGAGGTTGTCCAGGTCAAAGGCACCAAGGTTCTTGATGCGCTTGTCTTTGATCTCCACGCCGCAGCCCAGCACGCGCATGAGGTCCATGATGATGTCGGACTTAAAGATGCGCGGATAATCCTCCTTCAGGCAGTTGAGGATCTTGCCGCGGACGGGCATGACGCCCTGGAACTCGGCATCGCGCGAGGTGCGAATGGCACCTGCTGCCGAGTCACCCTCTACGATGTAGATCTCGCGGCGGCTCTTGTCCTTGGAGCGGCAGTCGATGAACTTCTGCACGCGGTTGGCCATGTCGGTCTTCTGCTGCAGGTTGGTTTTGATACTCTGGCGCGTTTTCTCGGCGTTCTCGCGCGAACGCTTGTTGATGAGCACCTGCTCCATGATCTTGTTGGCGGCGTCTTTGTTCTCGATCAAGTAAGTCGAGAGGCGCTCCTTAAAGAAGGCCGTCATAGCCTGCTGGATAAAGCGGTTGTTGATGGCCTTCTTAGTCTGGTTTTCGTAGGACGTCTGGGTGGAGAAGCAGTTGGTCACCAGCACCAGGCAGTCCTGGACGTCCTGCCATTTGATGCCGCTCTCGTTTTTGTTGTACTTGCCCTGTTGCTTAATGTAGGCATCGATGGCGCTGGTCAGAGCGCTACGGGCAGCCTTCTCGGGCGAGCCGCCATTCTCGAGCCACGATGAGTTGTGGTAGTACTCCTGCATCATGAAGGTGCGCGAGAAGCACATGCACGCGGTAATCTTCACGTTGTAGTCGGGCAGGTCCTCGCGGTCGCGACCTCGACGGTCGGCCTCGATAAAGAAAGGCTCGGTGAGGTAGTCGGTACCGACCTTCTCGAGCACGTAGTCTTCGATGCCCTTGGGATAGCAAAAATCCTCTTCGGAAAACTCGCCATCGTCGCCCTCGATGCGCAGGCGGAAGGTCACGTTGGCGTTGACCACGGCCTGGCGGCGCATGGTCTCGCGATACCAGTCGTGGGGAATGCTGATCGAGGTAAAGACCTCAAGATCGGGGCGCCACTTGATGGTGGTGCCGGTGCGGTTCTCGTCGCTGGGCTCAATCTCGAGTGCCTTCTTCTTGGCGCCGACAACCTTGCCCTTCTTAAAGTGCAGGGAGTACTTGTTGCCATCGCGCCAAACCGTGACGTCCATGTACTCGGAGGCGTACTGGGTCGCGCACGAGCCTAGGCCGTTGGTACCGAGCGAGAAGTCGTAGTCGCCGCCCTGGTTGTTATTGTATTTGCCGCCGGCGTAGAGCTCGCAAAAGACGAGCTCCCAGTTAAAGCGCTTCTCGGAGGGGTTCCAGTCGAGCGGGCAGCCACGGCCATTGTCCTCTACCTGGATAGAGCCATCGCGAAAGGCGGTAAGGGTGATGAGCTTGCCGTAGCCCTGGCGCGCCTCGTCAACGGCGTTGGACAGGATCTCGAAGGCGGCATGCGCGCAGCCGTCGAGCCCGTCCGAGCCAAAGATGACGGCGGGGCGCAGGCGTACGCGCTCCTCGTCCTTGAGCTGGCGGATACTGTCGTTACCATAATTTGCGGTGTTTTTTGCCATACTCGCTCTCTCGGTGCTCCTTTGCTGCGTTTAAGTCATATAGATAGTCAAGGTAGCATAGCCCAGCCCACAGACGATTCCACCCAACACGAAATCCATCGAACAATCGTTCGGAGTACGATGGAGATTCGTTTACTCGGACAAAACCGAGTCGGCTCTGTCCGAGTAAGTTTGAAAGCGGTCGAATGCGTCCTGCTGCGTTTGCGGTTGGACGCGTTTGTCAAAAACGCGCCATGCGGATTGTTGGATTGAATCGAACATTGGGACATGCGTCTCGTTTTGTGGGCCGAGGGTATGCGAACTGGGGCCCTTTTGGTCTGAAAGGGGGTCTAACGGGGCGTTATTTGGGCCACGGGTCACTTCGCCAGCGCCGTGTTTCGTCATACGCTCATTGTAGAAGCCGATGCCACGGGGCGACGAAGGCCTCGGGCAACGGATGAGCTGCAAGCGAAAGGAGCGGTGAGGATGATGAAGCCCATGACGAAGAAGCTGCTGTTAGGAATTCCCACCGTGGCGCTTTCGGCTGTGTTGGCGTGTACGCTTGCTGGCTGCGGCGGTAATGCGCCGAGTGGCTCGGGCGGGAGCGCACCTGTGCAGGAGAAGTCCAAGAAGGCCAAGGCCTATGATTCGCAGACGGTCGAGGTAGCAGGCATTACCTATGAGTCGGTGGCTCACGGTACGTTCTATCGCGGCGATGCCAAGCTGCAGGACGGCTTTTACCTGCACATCAAGATCACCAACAACAACACAAAGAACAGGACGTTCAGTTCCTTTAACGTGCATGCTGCCCAGGGCGATCTTGAGGCAGGCGACCCGTTGTTTACTTCCGGCAAGGCGGCCGTGCTCGACTACGTTGCAAGCGAGGCTCCCGATGAGCTGCACGAGGGCATCGACCTTTCCGAGAGGCCAGATATCGGCCCGGGCGAGACCGTTGAGTACGTGTATTTCTGGGCGCCCAAGACGGCGTACTACGGGCCCATCACTGTCGAGTTCGTAGACGCTTATGCCCCCGCCAAGAATCATGAGGCCATGCACTTTGACACCACGGGATGCGAGACCAAGGAGTTCAAGGCGGCCGGCGGCGTGGCCGATTCTGGCGAGAAGGCAGATTTAACGGGCATCGACTGCGCATCGTACAGCATCGAGGCCGCCGATGGGTACACGCTGGATTCGTCCGACGAAGAGCGCGAAAAGGCAGACTTCTTCCACGACGAGACTGGAGGACGCCTGAACATCAGCATCTTCCCGCGCTCGCCGGAGGAAGAGGTTGCAAGCCTAGAGCAGGTCTACGAAGGCAGGGAGACAACAACCGACCAGGTCGAGTACAACGGCATAACGTGGCTGCGCTTTACCGGTCCCGACAACGGCCATACACTGTTTGCGACGGCTCCCGCAACGGGTGAAACCGTCCGCGTGTCGATCGGCTGGAAGATCGATTGGGATGCCGCCGTGCCCATGATGGAGGCGCTAAAGCTCAAGTAGCGCTGTGATTCTCACGTCAGGCGACTCAAGGCTGGCTCCGAGTTATCGGGGCCAGCCCCTTTTGGTGTTCGATGAGCCGAGTCGGCGTCTCTCGCAAAGGTAACTGAGAGCTAGTGAGGCTTATCAGAATTGACCTCATCGGCGGTGTCGTTTTCGAGCGCCGTGCGGCGGGCGCTGTAGGCGACAAGGCCGGCGCCGGCTGCGGCGAGTGCTGCTGCGGCTGCTGTCAGGGGGACGTTGCTGTCGCCCGTGCCCGCAAGCGCGCCCGCTTTTCCGAGGCGCTTGTTATTGCCGTGATCCTTGCCGCTGCCAGAGCCACTGCCGCTACCGGAGCTGCTTCCGCCGGAGCCACCTCCACTCGTGCCGCCATCGCCGTCGACCGTCATCGGGGCGTCGTGAAGTCCTATCGTATCCGCGCTGCCGCATACGCCGACCTGAACTTCCGAGCGCTCGCATGCTGCGTCGGGCACATGAAGTTCGTGCAGCACGGCACCCAGCGCCGAGTTTGCGCCCGGTCGAATTTCCTCGAGCGTTACAGGATCGAGCGCCACCAGATTACGCGCCTTCGCATACAGCGTTACGCGTTTGCCCACTTCGTCGCTCCAACTCTCGGGGATGGCGAAGCTCATACGGAACTGTGCCGTGCAACCCGGTGCCAGCACGGCGTTGCCGTTGTCGGCTACCAGCGGGTGCGTTGCAAAACGTGCGCCCAGCGTCTCGATCGCGTACTTCACGTGTGCCATATCGTTGGCCGAAGCGTCCTCGGCAAGCTCTGGATCGTAGATCGAAGCCATGCGTGCGTTTACTCCGAATCCGATGGATGCGCTGGAGAACGGCTGGCTGGAGCCCTCTCGGTACAGATTGATCGTGCCGGCGGTCAGTAAGGTGTTGCCGTCGTTTCGCACCGTGACCATGAAGGATTCGCCTGCTGCTCCGGGCACCACCGCGCCCGAGGTAGCAACGGCGCCCGTCGGAGTGGCACACGCCACCAAGGGCACTTCGATGTCGTGCAGCTCTGCCTCGCTCTTCTCCGCGCTCACAATGTGCGTGGCGAGCGCGGAGAGCATGCCTCCCGACGTCAAAAATGTCGTTATCTGATCGACGGGATGGTCCAGCTCGCACATCACAAACGGCTCCGTGAACAGATCGCCCGCCAAGGTGCTGGCGAAGATGCGGAAGTGCTTGCCCATCACTGCAACCGGGTTGCCTTCTTCGTCGTAGGTTTGTCCCACCTTGCCATCGGTGTTCTCTACATAGAGCACGCACCTGCCGTTGTTGCTTACGCTAAACGATGCCGGGCCACAGCCTGCGGCACCCACAGGCTGCGTTGCAAATGCCGATGCGCCTCGCGTCCACGTAACATGCTGCAGCTGCTCGTTGACAGTTGCCAAAAAGCCCGTGTGCTGCGGCCACGGCACCGCGTGGGGTACTGTGGCATCTGGCGACATAACGCCCCAGCCCGCGATGGACTGGCCGATCACGGCGTACGATGCGCAGCCGCAACCGTCTGCGGTCTCGTATGCAACGGGCACCACCATTTTGCCGTTGATATTCTCGGGCTCACCCAGCTCGATACTCGACGGTGCTTGCGGAAAGCGGAGAACTTGGCGGAACGTCAGGCTGTCGCCCGAAATGTCCGACCATAGGGTAAAGCACTCCAGCGCAACCTCAGCCTCGCTGCCGAGCGCCTTTTCTGCGGTGGTCCCGCGGCGGTGGAGGTAAGCGCCCGACAGACGTCCGTCGACCAGCGCCTTGCCCACCGTGATGCGTGGGCACTGCAGACAATGGTGGCCATCCTCCTGAAGGCGGCCGCGCGAGATGCTGCGCCACGACGTGTGCGATACCACGCGAACTCCGTCGTTGCTGATGCGCAGGCGCACAACGGACAGCATGCCGGATGTGCTCGCCGTATCGAAATGGGTGTTGTCGCCGGCGGGGCGCTCGCCCGAGACCAGCAGCACGTAGGCGTCTTGGTTTCCCCTCCCGTCTGTATATTCCACCACGTCGAAGTCGTAATCGAATATGCCGCTGCGCTCCACGTCGCCCTCGCCAAACCCAAGGGGGAAGTCCACGGGCGTGGGAGCGGACCACGTGCCGTTTGCCTTTGTGTGCGCCACCAGACGCGAGCGGCCATTGTCGCCGTAGCGCACCGAGGCGATACGGAACAGGCATTCTACGCCGGCGATAATCGCCAGCTTCATGTGAGCTTCGCTGAGAACGCCGGTAAACAGCACGTTGTCGCTCGAGGGCTTGATTCCGCCACGCTCGTCCTCCGATACACCAGCAGAATTGGCGTTGGGGTCCGCAACGGCGTTCGTTGCCTGCCTGACATAGGTGTACGCATACATCGACGCGGCGTTTTCGCCGTTCTCTATCAGTGCGTGGACGAAATGCTCGATCTGCCCCGTGTCGTCGCTTTCTGCATCCGCCTCGAGTTCAATGCGCGTGACCGCTTGCTCCCAATCGCGTGCGACAGGCGCGACGTTTACGACAGCGGCCTTAACCTCGGCGCGTGCGAGCAGCTCGGCGTTGGTGACGATGGTGGCCGATGCGATAAATTGCGGCACGCCGCCCGCCTCGATGTTGCTGGGCGTGCCGAAGCGGGCATCCAACGTGTAAGGCGTATCTCCACCCAATGCGAGCTCAGAGCGCTGGAGCACATACTGGTTGCCATTGTTCACCGACATATTCCACGAATCGAGGAGTGTGGGCCACGACCCCGACCAAGCCTTGGTGGTCCACTTGAACATTACGAACTGGAGTATCACATCGACATCGACGTCTGCACCTACGCGCAGTCGCGGAAGCTGGTGCCCATCTGCCTTCTCGTACCCAATGAACAGCGTGAGGGATGCGGCGCCGCGCACGGCAGACGAAGCGACGCCTGCAACGCCGGCGCCAAAGGTGACGGCAAGCCCGATCTGGATGGTGAATGAGCCCGAGGTGTTTGAAAAGTCGAGCGAAATGTTTTTAAAAAACGCCGCGCCGCTGCCGTGCGTGTGGGCACCCACGGCGAGCGCCAGCTTCGCCAGCACCCAGGGGTTGACGTTTAGGAAAAACGGCACCGGTCCTAGGGTAAACTGCTCGGTCCAATTGAGGTCGGTTCTTACTTGAAAGAGCGCCTTAATATTGCCGTATGCGGGGTCGTTGTTGTTGCCCCAGGTTTTGCCCACCCAATCGTAGGCGAGCGAGCCGTACAGCTGTGTGGCGATATCCATCGTGAACAGCAGCGTGCAATGGTGGCGAAGGAGCTTAGTGTTTCTTGGATCGGTTCCCGAACCGGCACTCATACTCTTGTACTGATTCCACTTCCCCTCCATCTCGTCGAGGTAGCGGTTTGCTTGCTTGGCGCCCGACTCGCGCGGTGACTTCTTCCAGTATTCCGGATCAGGGTTGCCCGAATCGTTCATGTAGCTGGCTGGTTTGTATCCTCCGCCAAACAGCACGTACCCGGCAAACGAGAAATCGAACAAAATGGGGAACGAGGGCATCCAGCAGGTGAACTTATTGCCGCCGATGCCGGGAAACGCCGCCGGGAAATCAAACGGAGTGATCTCTTGGTCCATGGTAGTGGGGACGATAGTGGTCGATCCGGATTCCGCCTTTGCCGCCGGCGCGGTAACAACGGCCATAGGGGATGAGAGCGTGTAGGTTTTGCCCTGGTAGTCGAGGACAAAGCGCAGCTTGCACCCTTCTTCCAGAAGGCCCGAAGCTGCATCGAGGAACGTGTCTTCAAGCGTGAACGTTGCCAGATTATCCGCACCCGATGCGCTGGCCTTGACTTGGCCAATCTGCGTGAAGGTTTCGGGTGAGCTGCCCGCGGCAGGCGCCACTTTGTTGATGCGCAGCGTTGCCTGTCCACCCTGTGGCAGATGTGCCTGCACGGTAAAGGCGTGCGTATCGGGCTGCTCGTTTGCCGTGTCGTCCTTCGGCAATGTCATGAACGTGGCTTCAGCGTACTGGATGTCCCATTCGTCGAATGTGAGCTGGCGGAAGTACGGCTCGCCGTCGGAAAGCGGACGCGTGGGCGCGGTTATGGCGGTGCCGCCCTGGATACGCGCAAGGGGAATCTCGACATCACGGTAGCCCGCCATGCTAATGGAGATGCCGCCGTTAAAGTCGTACGCGTCGAGAAGCGTTGCCTCGTCCACGTAGCCTTCCGAAAGAGGCGCGACCTCAAAGATGGCCGTGCCCTCGTCGTCGGTAGTGGCGGAGAGCTGCTTGCCCGCGGCATAACGCGACGCGAGCGTGACCTGGGCTCCCTTGATGGGCATATTCTTGTTGGCGACGTCGATCACAACCACACCAAACATGGTGCGCGAGAGCACCAGGACCTTGAAGGGGTCTTCTTCGTCGGCATAGGCCGCGGTGGGCGCGAACGGCAACATGAAGGCGTTTGCGCTTCCCGGCACGCGCGGTAACATAACGCTCGCCAGCGAGGACGCTCCGGCAACAAGTAACGAACGGCGATCAAGCATCTTTGGCTCCCATCCCGCAGGTATCGGTGGAAATAATCCAATTTTGCGAGAAGGCGCCACGTGGCGGTAGTGCCGTTCGATGGCCAAAATGTCCAATTTGAGCGTGCGAAAGCGTCGGGCCCCCGGGACGCTTTCGATATGCCAGGTAGTCTGGCCGCTAACGCAACATATGCGCGACCAGCTCGGCGCGAGTTCCGATACCAAGCTTGGCATACACTCCTGATAGGCGGTTTTTAACGGTGCCCGGCGATACTCCCATGTGGCGTGCGATTTCGGCGTTGGTCCAACCGCGGCAGGCGAGCATGGCCATGGTGAACTCCGTGGTCGTTAAATCGTCGGCCACGTCCTCGCCCGAATCGGGGTTGTGGATGCGCCGCCAGCCGTAGCTGAATCGATACGTAATCTCGATGATGCGTGCGAAGTCGTCAGGGTATTGCGTTTTTAGACACGCCTCGATAAGCCCCTGCAAAAGGCCGTGGTGCTCGCCGATAAGTTCGACAAGGCCGTCGGGGCGCGCAACGTTCCAAGCAGCTCCGAAGTGCGTTTTTGCGGCGTCGATGTCCTTGAGGCTCATGCATGCCATGGAAGCTGCCAGGTGCAGGAACAGCTCCGAGATGGGATAGCTTCCCTGTTTCATAATCAGGGCGTTTTCCGCCATGCCCAGGCTGCGGCCGTAATCGCCGCGCAGGTACAAGGCGTGCGCCATCACGTAGCTGGCGAATAGGCGCAGGCCTTCGGGCAGATGCGCCGCAAGTGGATAAAACTCTTCAGCAGAATACGGGGAAGGCAAGTGCAGCAGGACACTCGCGGCCGAGGCGAACAGGATATGCGTGGCGTGGACGGCGGGCGATTCCTCGTCAGTTGGCGTATCGAGGATGCCAGCAAGGCACCGGCGGGCGTCGGCGATACGGTTGAGCGACAGACTGGCATATCCGCAGATAAGGCATGCGGAATAGCGCAGTGCGGGATCGGTGGCGTCAAGATAGGGGCGCGCCGTCTTGGCAGCGAGCGTGGCCTGTCCGCGAAAGTACAGCGCTTCTGCCGTGGCGATGGTGCGTGAATCGGGGTCGGAAATGCCTGCAACCGCAGCGTCAATCTGCCCCGGCACAAAGGCGGTGCACATCAACGGCATGGGAATGCGCGGGTAGCCATCGCAGTCCATCTTCCATCTCCCAACAGCTGGCAACAATTGCAGCAATTGTACTCCTGTTGCTCGGGACCCCTTTCGTTTTACTGTTCGGTTAACGCTACGGATCGTTTTGGAAGGCTTACGAGCATGGTGGTCCCGCTCTCGGAACTTGCTTCGACCTCTACCGTGCCGCCGTGTAGGGCTGCAATCTCCCAAACAAGCGCTAGCCCGAGTCCTGCGCCGCCGTATGCCCTGCTGCGGGATTTATCTAGACGAAAGAACGGCTGGAAGATGCTCTCTCGGTACTGTTTGGGTATTCCCGGGCCCTCATCTTTGACTCGCAGGAGCACGTGGCTGTCGCTGTCGCTGATGGAGACGTTGACAGTCGAGCCGGGGCGGCTGTAACGGATGGCGTTTTCGACCAGATTGAACACCAGCCGATAGAGGAGCGTATCACTTCCGATTGTCAAAGCGTCTCCAGCACAATTGAGGGCTATGCCCTTATTCTCGGCAAGTGGCGCAAGGTCGGTGAGGACCTCTTCGGACAAGGGACCGAGTTCAACATCGTCCTCGCAAGGAACGCTGCGGAGCTCACTCATCTCGAGTAATACCTTGGTCATTCGAGACATGCGCTCGGTTTGTTCTTGTAGCAGGCCGAGCAGCTCGGCTGTTTCGGGTTGCAAACCGGAGTGCTCGGAGATGAATAGTTCAATCTGTGCTTGCATAAGGGCGAGCGGGGTGCGCAGCTCGTGTGCGGCGTTGCCGGTAAACTGACGCTGTGCAGAGAACCCTTCGCCAAGACGGGCGATCATGTCGTTGAAAGAGGCGCTACATCGTTGTAGCTCGGTGGGCACATCTTCACTGAGTCTGATTTCGCTTAGGTTGTCAGGCTGCACACGCTCAACCTGGGCTGCAAAAGCCCGTAGCGGTTTGAGCGCACGACCGCTCACAAAGTATGCCAGCGCGCCGCCAAGGAGTGTGACTCCAGCCGTGATGTACCAGGCTGTCGTGCCAAAAGACTCCTGTGCGTCGTTTACGACGATCGTGACCTCGTCATCGAGGCTCCCCTTCGTTGGGTCAAACGCCTGAGGTGCATCTACGCCGGCTGCGCTAAGGGCCGAGATGTCACTGCCGATGGCATCCATGTAGCGCATGCCCGTATAGCCGACCAGGCAGTTTGTCAGCACGCATACTGCACACGTGAGCAGTGCCGTCATAATCGTTATGCGCCATTGCAGCGAAAGCCTTTTCATTCGCTATCCTCCATAACGTAGCCCTCTCCAATCCGATTGCGAATCGGGTCGTACCCCAAAGCGATGCGTAGCTTTTTGCGGAGTGACGAGATGTGAACGCGGATTGCGTTGCTAAAGCTGTTCACGCTGCTATCCCAAACGTGCTCGATAAGCTCCTCTTGGCTTACCGGTCGCCCCTGATTAAGTATCAGGTATTCCAAGATTCCCGTTTCCTTGCGTGTAAGAGATAAGGCCTCGCTGCCCACGGAAGCGATGCGCGCCTTGGTGTCAAAGCTGAGTTTTCCGCAGGTTAATACTATGTCGCTTTGTGCGAAGCGCCTGAGGGTAAGGCTGCGGATCCTTGCCGCAAGTTCGTCCAGATGAAACGGCTTGGTGAGGTAATCGTTGGCGCCGGCATCGAGTCCGTCGACCTTATCGGATACTTCGCCACGCGCGGACAGAATCAGCACCTTGGTCTCGCAGTCGGTTTTCCTAAGTTCCCTGAGTACGGTCATGCCGTCGATACGGGGAAGGTTGAGGTCGAGTACCACGAGGTCAAAGACTTCGACGCCCAGCAGGTCGAGCGCCTCCCGTCCGTCGTGACAGCAGTCGACGCTGTATGCCAGGTTTCGCAAGCTGCGCGCGATTGCGTCACACAGCGCCCGCTCGTCCTCGACGATCAAAATACGCATAACAGTCTCCTTGCACATTTCAAATCGCGCTTAACACGGATTTTATAGTCGATATGGTCCAATGGTCGCGTAACGAAAGGAGTGGTCGAGTTGTTCAAAGCGGTAAAACCCATGGTACAGGTCGCTTTGTTGATCGTCGGAATTGCCATGGTGTGCTTTGGTGTTATGCGTGGCGAGGCGGATGCCGTGCTGGCCAAAGCGATTAGGCTGTGCTTGGAGTGTATCGGAATTGGATAAAAGAGAAAACACCGCGTCGCATGTTTTGGCCCGATTTCGCGGATTCATTCAGGCAGCGGCGACGCTGGTCACCAATATTCACCTGCCAAACTTTGCCAAAGGAAGCATCTATCAGGGCACGGGGAAAACAGTCTGCGTACCTGGACTTAATTGCTATTCGTGCCCCGCGGCATCGGGTGCGTGCCCCATCGGGTCGTTCCAGTCGGTGGTAGGTTCATCCAAGTTCAACTTTTCTTACTATGTCACCGGTACGCTCATTTTGCTCGGCGTGCTGCTGGGACGCTTTGTATGCGGCTTTCTGTGCCCGTTTGGCTGGCTGCAGGAGCTGCTTCATAAGATTCCCGGCAAAAAGCTTTCCACGAAAAAGCTTAAGCCGCTCACGTACATCAAATACGTCGTGCTGCTGTTTGCCGTGGTGCTGCTGCCCGTCTTGGTGGTCAACGATGTGGGGATGGGGGACCCGTTCTTTTGCAAGTACATCTGTCCACAGGGTGTGCTCGAGGGCGCCATTCCGCTGGCCATTGCCAATGCCGGCATTCGATCTGCGTTGGGGCATCTCTTTACTTGGAAACTTGCCGTTCTCATTGCCGTGGTAGTGCTGAGCGTTTTGTTCTACCGCCCCTTCTGCAAATGGATTTGTCCACTCGGCGCATTCTATGCGCTCATGAATAGGGTGTCCCTACTGGGGATTCGGGTTGACGCATGCAAATGTGTCTCGTGCGGCAAGTGCTCAAAGGTTTGTCAGATGGACGTTGATGTGGTCCGCGCGCCCAATCATGCCGAATGTATCCGGTGCGGAAAGTGCATCGGGGCCTGTCCTGTCGATGCCATCAGCTATCGCTATGGCCTGGATGTGTCGGCGGAAAAGCTTCCCTTGACCGTCGATAAAAAGTAAACAAGCTTCGACAAAACGGAGGAATGACTATGAAGCTTTCTAAGATTGCGGCCCTGTTTATGGTGCCGGTACTGGCCTTGTGTCTTGTGGCGTGCTCGGCACCTGGTGGCAATGCGAGCGAATCTGCGGGCTCCGATCCTAAGATCGCAGAACTCACTGCGCAGAAGCCGACCAATGCCGACGAGGCCGCCGAGCTGTATGCGAAGCTCATGCAGAAGGAGAACGAGATCTTTTCGAGTGATAACGCGCTGTGGGAAAAGGTATTCAATGCGGCAAATAAAGACTCGGCAATGATTGAGGACGGCAGCAATTACGGCGATTTTCTGCTCAAGACCATCGGCGGCGCCAAGGATGAGTTCACGGCGGATGAGCTCAAGACACTCAAGGCCGGTGCACAGCAGATCAAGGAGATCGAGGACAAGCTCGAGAGCCTGGAGAAGGAGTTCCCCGGCTGTGGAAGCACGCCGAGTGCAGGCGAGAGCGTCGACGCTTCGACCGCTGGCATGACGGCTGGTGCCAATGCTTCGAGCGAGGCGACGAAGTTCCCCAGCTTTACGGGCAAGGACCTGGATGGCAACGACGTGAACAGCGACGAGCTGTTCTCTAAGAACAAGGTCACCGTCATGAACTTCTGGTTCACTACTTGCAAGCCGTGCGTGGGCGAGCTGGGCGATCTTGAGAAACTGAATCAGGAGCTTGCCAAGAAGGGCGGCCAGGTCGTGGGCGTCAATTCCTTTACGCTCGATGGCAACAAGGGCGAGATTGCAGATGCCAAGGACGTGCTGAGCAAGAAGGGCGTGACATATAAGAACATCTGGTTCAAGTCGGATAGCGAGGCCGGTAAGTTTACGTCAAATTTGTTCTCGTTCCCGACAACGTATGTCATCGATCAGAATGGCAACATCGTAGGGGATCCAATCGTGGGAGCCATCAGCTCCGCCGAGCAGCGCGCAGCACTCGACAAACTTATCGACCAGGCGATTGCAAATAGCGAGCAGTAAAAAACGCGTAAAGCATAGCGAGGATCGTGCGCCGCTGTGCGAAGTAGTCCGCTACCTTTCAAGATAAGCTCCACCATATAGAGGTCCCGTTCGGGACCTCTTCTTTTGCGTGCCATCCCGTTCGTTTTTTGATGCGGTTCCCTACATTCCTCACTGGCGTCGGTGAAAAATGGGGATAGAGTAGGACAAACGCGTCGAATACGAACGGCGGGGGAGAGCGGGCGAGTGCGCCCGCGTGGGAGAGGTTGCCGTCCATGTTGGAGCTCAAAGGTATTTGCAAAAGGTACGTTACGCAGTCGTTTACGCAGGTGGCGCTCGACAGCGTGAGCCTGTCTTTTCGGGATAACGAGTTCGTGGCCATTCTGGGACCTTCGGGGTCGGGCAAAACTACGATGCTCAACGTTATCGGTGGGCTCGATCATTTCGATTCTGGCGACCTGCTGATCGACGGTATTTCGACCAAGGATTTTCACGATCGCGATTGGGATGCCTACCGCAACAACCGCATCGGCTTTGTGTTCCAGAGCTATAACCTCATTCCGCATCAGACCATTTTGGAAAACGTGGAGCTGGCGCTCACGCTCACGGGCGTGGGACACGCCGAGCGCCGCCAGCGTGCGCGCGAGGCGCTCGAGGCGGTTGGCCTGGGCGAACACGTTAACAAGCGCCCGAGCCAGCTATCGGGCGGGCAGATGCAGCGCGTGGCCATTGCCCGCGCCCTGATCAATGACCCTGAGATCGTCCTTGCCGACGAGCCGACTGGCGCTTTGGATTCAACGACATCCGTGCAGGTTATGGATTTGCTCAAAGAAGTTGCGCGCGACCGTCTGGTCATCATGGTCACGCACAATCCCGACCTGGCATACCAATACGCCACGCGCATCGTCAACCTGGCGGACGGCAAGATCACCGACGATTCCGACCCCTTTGATGTTGTCAAGGCCGCGCGTCGCGAGGCTAAGCCTACGCGCAAAACCTCGATGAGCTTTGTGACGGCGCTGGGGCTTTCTGCCCGAAACCTCATGACCAAAAAGGGCCGTACGGCCATGACGGCCTTTGCGGGGTCGATTGGCATTATCGGTATCGCGGCGATCTTGGCGCTCTCCAATGGCGTGAACAATTACATCAAAAAGGTCGAGGAAGATACGCTTTCGAGTTACCCGCTTACGATCTCCAAGCAGGACTACGACCTGTCGTCCATGATGGGCGGGCAGGGAACTGCGGATGATAGCTCGCCTGAAAACGTGGATTCGTCCGACGACAGTGCCGGCGGCAAGGCTCAGGGAACCGATAAGATTCCCGTGGTCACGGCTGTAAAGGATATGTTTGCAAGCGTTAAGTCCAACGACATGACGAGCTTTAAGGCATGGCTCGATGCCGGTGGCGACGGCATCGATAAAGAGGTCAACGCCATTCAGTACGGCTACGGTGTATCGCCGGTTGTCTATCGTGCCGGCAAGGGCGATGAGAAGCCTGTCCGGCTGGTGCCCAACGCCATGACCGAGGCCATGAGCGGAGGCGCGAGCTCGGCGGCAACGGTGAGCATGGAATCCATGGGAACCTCGGTCTTTAACGAGATGATCGACGACCAGAGCCTGCTTGACAGCCAGTACGATGTCGTCGCCGGCCATTGGCCTACGTCTGCCAACGAAGCCGTAATGGTGCTTTCGAGCCGCGGCACGGTGGGCGACTACACGCTCTACAGCATCGGTGCGCTGGATATCGATGAGCTCAACGACCTGGTCAACAGCGCCATGACGGCCGATGGCGGGGTCGAGACGCCCGAGACCGCTGCCGACTTTACCTACGACGATGCGCTGTCCACCACGTTTAAGGTGCTGTCGCCGGCAGATGCGTATCGCAAAAACGAAGAGACCGGTATGTGGGCCGATATGTCCGGTGACGCCGACTTCATGGCGGCCAAGGTTGCCGATGGCATTGACGTGCGCATTGTGGGCGTGGTACGGCCCAACGAGACGGCCAACGCGAGCGCCCTTTCGCCCGGTATCGCCTACACACATGCGCTGACTCGCCAGCTTATGGAGCGCGCGGCCGATTCGAAGATTGTGCAGGAGCAGCTTGCTCATCCCGAGACGGATGTCTTTACCGGCAAAACGTTCGACGAGTTGCAGGGCGAGGCCAAGCAGGGCGTGGACCTGGGCAGCATGTTCAGCGTTGACGAGGCGGCGCTCAAGAGCGCGTTCTCGTTCGATGCGTCCGCGCTTTCGGGTGTGGCCGGCGGTATGGACCTTTCGGGCATCGATTTGTCAGGCCTGGATATCGACCTTTCGGGCGTTGGCGAGGACATCGACTTCAACGACATCTTGGCCAAGGCGCCGGCCCCCGATTTCTCGGGAGTCTTCGATGGCTTGGAACTCACACCCGAGCAGATGCAGCAGGTGGGCGCGCTTGCCAACCAGCTGTTTGAGGGCTTTATGCAGTCCGATCAGTTTAAGGCGCTGACGCCCGAAGATCTTAAGGACGCGACAAAGCTTGCCGCCGCATTCTCGGCATATCTTGAGAACGATGCCGCGGCGCAGCAATGCTTAGCGCAGCTCAAGGCGCTGGGCGGAGATGTGCTGGCTGAGCGGCTACAGCAGGCAATGACCGACTACGTACAAAAACAGCTCGCGCCCTATTTGCAGCAGACTATGGACCAGGTGATGAAGGCGATCAGCGAGCAGATTGCGACGACCGTATCGTCCCAGCTCAAAGCAGGCGCGGCGGGGCTCATGGGACAAATGGCGACGCAGATGTCGTCGAGTTTTGCCAACCTGGCGAGCGCCATGCACGTGGATGCGAGCGCCTTTGCCCGTGCTATCCACTTCAACATGGATGCCGAGGACCTGAGCTCGCTCATGATGAGCTATGCGAAGGCGTCGCAGCTCACCTACGACAACAACCTGACCACGCTGTGTTATGCGGACGAGGCAGATCCCATCTCGGTCAAGATCTTCCCGCGCGACTTTGAGGCCAAGGAGCGCGTGCTCGACCATATCGATGCGTATAACAAGCAGGTCAAAGCCGCCGGGCATGACGAGCAGGCAATCTCGTACACCGACTACATGGGCATCATCATGGGCTCGGTGACCGATATCGTGAACACCATCAGCTTGGTGCTCATTGCGTTTGTGAGTATTAGCCTGGTGGTGAGCTCTATCATGATCGGCATCATCACCTACATCAGCGTGCTGGAGCGCAAAAAGGAGATCGGCATCTTGCGCGCGATCGGCGCGTCGAAACGCAACGTGGCCAACGTATTCAATGCCGAGACCTTTATCGAGGGCCTCATCGCCGGCGTCTTTGCCATTGTCGTCGTGGTGGCCGTGAGCTTCCCGGTTAATACCTGGGCGCTTGCGGCCAAACAGGTCCCCAACCTGATGAGCCTGCCCGTGCAGGATGCGCTGGTGCTCATTGCAATTTCGGTGTTGCTGACGGTCGTTGCCGGTCTGCTGCCGGCCCGTAGCGCATCCAAAAAGGACCCCGTGGAGGCCCTTCGTTCCGAATAATGTGACAAAGGGACAACCCTTTTGTCACGGCTAAAAGCAAGGAAGTCGCAAGGGTTGGGGCGGGGTTGTCGGCGAGTGCCCTCGGATACAATCGAAGCCGTGCTAGAAAGAGGCTTCGATGATTAGAAAATCGTTCTTTAATCCGTTCTCGTCGCTGCTGCTTGCGCTTGCCGGGCTGGCTTTTTTGGTCGATGTCCTGCCGCAGGTGGAAGGCCAGACGGGCGTGTTCGCGCCAGCTGTGCTCTTTTTGATGTGGCTGGTGGGCGGCCTGGTGCGCCTGTTTTACGAAAATGAGGCCAAGCGCAGCTTTGATCGCCATATGTTTAAAGCGAACCACGCGGCCGTTTGGAAACGCGTCGATGCGTGTTGGATTCAAGTTGATGCCGACCGGCTTGTGCCCGGCGACGTCGTCCGCCTATATGCCGGCATGCTCTGCCCGGTCGACGTGACCCTTGCCAAGGGCGACCAGGTCCTTGTCTCGGAATCGTCGCTTACAGGCGAGAGCGGTCAGACCGCCAAGCGGGAAGGGGAGACCGTTCGCGCGGGAACGACCATTGTCGACGGCAAGGCGTCGGCAACCGTCCTCGCCCGCATTGCCGATGAGCAGCCCGTTTTGCGCCGTCGCGCTCGAATGGGCACACAGTTTGGTGCCGGCGCCAAGAGCATCTGCGCCGCCCTGGTAAGATGCATGCTCATCGTACTGCCGTTTGTCATTATGATTCGAGGCTTTGTGCTGGGCGACTGGGCGCAGGCACTGCTGTTTGCCCTGGGCACGGCCGTGGGCCTGGTTCCCGAAATGCTGCCGGTTGTCACGAGCGTTTGCCTTTCGGGCAGTGCCCATCGACTAAAAAACAAGCAGGTCATCGTTAAGAACGTTGACGCCATGGAGTCACTGGGCTCCATGGACGTGGTGTGCGTTGACAAGACAGGCACGCTCACCGAAGATGCCGCGGTGCTCGAGTACTACACCGATATCCTGGGCAACGAAAGCGAGCAGACGCTCAACCTGGCGTATCTGGAGAGCACGAGCCAGGGGGCCGCTGCCAATCAGCTCAATCGGGCCATTGCCGATGCGTGCGCGGCACCCGAGCTGCACCTTGCCGCGAAAGACCTTGGCCACGCCTTTGCACTGCATGCCTCTGACCCCTTCGACCACGTCACCAAGGCTTCGGGTGTCAAGCTCGACGCCACGCCCGGGGCGCTTGGTTGTTTGGGGCTACAGGTTCGCCCCGGCAATCATCTGACCATCGTAAAGGGCGAGGTTGAAAGCGTGTGCACACGCTGCGCCTGGGCAAACTTTAAGGGCGAGCTGGTGCCCATGGATGCCGATGGCCGTCAGAGCGCCTACGAGGTTGCCGAGGACATGCGCGCCGATGGCATCAAAGTGCTCGCCGTCGCCTATAGCACGACGTCGGCGGACTGGGATGACCTGGTGCTGTGCGGCTTTTTGGGCTTTTTCGATCGGCCCAAGGCGAGCGCTCGTGCCGCCGTGCAGGCGCTGTCTAACCTTTCCGTCGAGGTGCGCGTGCTCACGGGTGATTCGGCTTCGGTCGCTCGCTCAACATGCTCGCGCCTGGGCATTCCCGCCGATAGCGTTATCACCGGCAGCATGCTTCAGGCCATGGAGGAATCCGAAGCGCTGATCCGGGTGGGGAAGGCTCGCGTGTTTGCCGAGCTTACGCCCGCACAGAAGGCGCAGATCGTTAGCCTGATTCGCCTCTCCGGCCACATCGTCGGCTATATCGGAGACGGCGTGAACGACGTGCCGGCGCTCACATCGGCAGACGTCGGCATTGTCGTGGACTCGGCTGCGGCCGAATCCAAAAAGGTGGCCGACCTGGTGCTGCTCGAGCGCGACTTGGGTGTTGTCGCCGAGGGCGTCAGCGAGGGCAGGACTTCGTTCGCCAATGCCTCCAAGTACATCCGTATCGCATCGAGCTCCAACTTTGGCAATATCTGTTCGGTTGCCGCCTCGAGCATTTTCCTGCCCTTTGTGCCGGCAACCGCTACCCAGCTGCTCTTGCTCAATCTGTGCTACGACGCCACCTGCCTGGCGCTTTCGTGGGATAACGTTGACGATGCAGAGATTGCCCGCCCCAGGGCCTGGTCGGGTAAGGGGCTCGGCAGCTTTATGCTTCATTTTGGCTTTGCGAGTTCGGCCTTCGACATCATTACGTTTGCCATTCTGTTCTTGGGCGTATGCCCCGCCGTCTGCGGCGCGCCCTTTGCCGCGCTCGACGCGGCGGGTCGAGCGGCCTTTATCGCGACCTTCCAAGCCGGCTGGCTGTTGGAATGCGCATGGACCGAATCGCTCGTGCTCCTGGTGTTGCGAACGCGCAGTGTCCGCGACGGGGATCGTCCTTGCACACCGCTCGTGGTGATGGTTGCCGTCATGCTCGTTGTCACGGCGCTCCTTGCGCTCAGTCCGGTGGCGCAGCTGTTTGGGCTCGCCACGCTGCCTGTATGGTATCTGGGCATCGTTGCGCTGCTGAGCGTGTTGTATCTTGTTGTTGCTTCGACGATCAAGCGGGTCTATCTGGCCCGCTCGAGCAGCTTGTTCTAGGGCGGTTCTATGCGTACCAACAGAACCAACATCGCGATTACGCCGGCCGAGGCCGCCGAGCTCAGCAGCGCGCTGTTCTCGTCTGGCAGCGCTGCCGCCCTGGAGCTCGCGCCCGTGTTTGCCGATATCGCATCGGGCAAGCTGACTGCTATCGAGCTGGCGGTTGCCGGCTCGCAGGCAAGTGCCGCCACTGGACCCATCGTTATCGGCGAGCTTTCGATCGACCTGGCCTCGCGCACCGTCAAGGTGTCGGACGCGCCGGTCTCGCTCACGCCCAAGGAGTTCGACATCCTTGCCTTTTTGGCGAGCAACCGGGGTACGGTCTTTAGCAAAGAGGAAATCTACCGGGCGGTGTGGCAAAACGAGTATCTGCTCGATGACAGCAACATCATGGCCTTCGTCCGCAAAATTCGAAAGAAGATTGAGCCCGAATCAGACAACCCCCACTACCTGCTGACTGTATGGGGCGTGGGCTACAAAATGGCCGAGTAACGCTTCGGGTATTCGCTCCCATCGATCCAAATAGTCACTTTGACAATCCTTGCCAAATCGCAAGAAAGCCGCAAGAAACCAGCCATGTGCTCGGTCTTGCGGCTTTTCTATTCTGTAGACAGTCGCGGACGCGAAAGAGAGGTGAGGACCGTGAGCGGCAGTGACAGTACCAGTAACGCAGGACGAAGTTGCCGGCGCGGGTCCACTTTGATGGGGGCGCGCGGCTGATTCGCCCTGCGTCCGATCGATAGAACGGAGCGAGGCAATTGAAGAAGATGACTATGCGCCATACGCCGTCTGCGGTTCAGGCGCAAAACGAACTGATGAGGCATCGCGCGGAGGGTCGCATCCAGTATGCGGCGACCATTCCGCTGACGGAGGCCCTATCCTGGGTCGGCTCGAATCTCGGCGGCCTTAATCGCGACGAGGTCGCGCACAGCGAAGCCGACAACGGGCGTAACGTGGTCACGCGTGGCAAGAAGAAGTCGATTGCCCGCAAGCTTGCGGACGCGTTCGTCAATCCCTTCACGGCGATTCTGTTTTTCCTGGCCATCATTTCGGCAGCGACCGACATGGTGTTTCCAGCGTTGTCGATGATGGGCAGCACGCCCGAAGACTTTGACCCGCTGACGGTGATCATCATCACCACGATGGTCGTGCTCTCGGGCACGCTGCGCTATATCCAGGAAGCGCGCAGCGGCAACGCGGCCGAAAAGCTGCTCGATATGATTACGACCACCGTGACAGTCACCCGCGAGGATGCCCCTAGGACCGAGATTCCCATCGACGACGTGGTGGTTGGTGACATCGTGCACCTGTCCGCCGGTGACATGATTCCCGCCGATGTGAGAATCATTGAGGCTAAGGACCTCTTTGTGAGCCAGGCAAGCCTGACGGGCGAGAGCGAGCCGGTCGAGAAGGTTCCCGCGACGTGCACCGAGTCCGATTCGGCAACGTCGTTCGAGAACATCGCCCTCATGGGCAGCAGTGTGATCTCGGGCAGCGCGACGGCGCTCGCCTTTAGCGTGGGCGAGCAGACCTTGTTTGGCTCTATGGCATCGAGCCTGTCCGAGGATGCCGTAGAGACGAGCTTTTCCAAAGGCGTCAATAGCGTCTCGTGGGTGCTCATCCGCTTTATGATGGTGATGGTTCCGTTTGTCTTTATGATTAACGGCGTCACCAAGGGCGATTGGCTTAATGCTGGCCTGTTTGCCATCAGCATCGCCGTGGGCCTGACACCCGAGATGCTGCCCATGATCGTTACCACGTGCCTTGCCAAGGGCGCCGTGGCTATGAGCAAAAAGCAGACCATCGTTAAGAACCTCAACTCGATTCAAAACTTTGGCGCGATGGACGTGCTGTGCACGGACAAGACTGGCACGCTGACGCAGGACCAGGTGGTGCTGGAGTATCACTGGAACATCGATGGCCAGGAGGATTCGCGCGTTCTGCGCCATGCCTACCTCAACAGCTATTTCCAGACGGGCTACAAGAATCTGATGGATCTGGCGATCATCAAATGCACCGAGGAAGAGGAGCAAAACGACCCGAGTCTCACCGACCTTTCCGAGGCCTATGTGAAGGTCGACGAGGTGCCGTTTGACTTTACGCGCCGTCGCCTTACCACCGTGGTGCGCGATCGAAGCGGCAAAACCCAGATGGTCACCAAGGGTGCAGTCGAGGAGATGCTGTCGGTGTGCTCGCATGCCGAGATTGACGGCGGCGTTCACGTGCTGGACGACGAGGTGCGCGAGCGCATTTTGGCAACGGTCGCCGACCTTAACGACGACGGCTTCCGCGTGTTGGCAATCGCTCAAAAGTCCAACCCGTCGCCTGTCGGTGCCTTTAGCGCCGATGATGAGCGCGACATGGTGCTGATCGGCTACCTGGCGTTTTTGGATCCGCCCAAAGAGTCCACGGCCGATGCTATCGAGGCGCTGCGCAACCACGGTGTAGCCACCAAGATCTTGACCGGCGACAATGAGAAGGTCACGCGCACCATCTGCAAGCAGGTGGGACTCGAGGTCAACAACATGCTGCTCGGCAGCGATATCGCCGCAATGGACGACGCCGAGCTCGCTCGTCGCGCCGAGGACGTGCAGGTCTTTGCCAAGCTTACGCCCGATCAAAAAGCGCGCGTCGTGTCCGTGCTGCGTGCAAACGGTCATGTGGTGGGCTACATGGGCGACGGCATCAACGACGCCTCGGCCATGAAGTCGTCCGACATCGGCATCTCGGTCGATACTGCGGTCGACGTGGCCAAGGAGTCGGCCGATATCATCTTGCTCGAGAAGGATTTGATGGTGCTCGAGGAGGGCATCATCGAGGGGCGCAAGACCTACGCCAACATGATCAAGTACATCAAGATGACCGCAAGCTCCAACTTCGGCAATATGTTCAGCGTGCTTGCCGCATCCGCCCTGCTGCCGTTTTTGCCGATGATGAGCATCCAGCTGATCCTGCTCAACCTGATCTATGACTGCAGCTGCCTGGCGATTCCCTGGGACAACGTGGACGAGGAGTTCCTGCGCGTGCCGCGTACCTGGGACGCTTCGAGTGTTGGCAGGTTCATGATCTGGATCGGGCCCACCAGCTCCATCTTCGACTTTATGACCTATATCTTTATGTACTTCGTTTTCTGCCCCCTGTTCGTGAGCCATGGCGTGCTGTTCAACGACCTGGCGAGCGTCTACTCGGGCGCCGCGCTGGAGCAGATGCAGCTGGCCTACATCGCGCTGTTCCAGGCTGGATGGTTCGTCGAGTCTATGTGGAGCCAGACGCTGGTCATCCACATGATCCGTACGCCTAAGTTGCCGTTTATCCAGAGCCGTGCCTCGGCTCCGGTGATGCTGCTCACGATGACGGGCATCGCGCTGCTCACGCTGATCCCGTTTAGCCCGCTTGGCCCCACGCTGGGTCTGGGCGCCCTGCCTGTCGAGTACTTCTTGTTCCTGATTCCGTGCATCTTGCTGTACATGGCGCTGGCGACAAGCCTTAAGAAGGCCTACGTCAAGCGCTACGGCGAGCTGCTGTAGTGGGGGATTGATGCAGAAAGGAGCGTTTGCATGAACTGGACGCAGATTTGGATGGACTTGTTTGGCACCACGGAGTGGCTCGGCCTTAACATGGGCTTTTGGGTGGCCAACGGCGTGGTGTTGGTGGTTGTCGTGATTATGAACGTTGTCTTTTGGAGCATGAAACCGCTGCCGAGGGATGAATAACAAGCGAGGGGGCCGCCTGCCGGGCGACCCCCTCGCTGTTTATAAGCACCAGTAAATCGAAGGTGAATGGTTTCCCGAGAAGTGAACGACCTAATTTGGACCCCTGAAGCACCCACGTTTTTCGACGCTAAAACCGACGCTCCTATAAGTTGTCAAGAGGCAGTTTGCGGGAGCGTTCTCTC
>ERZ827126.737-NODE-737-length-41101-cov-4.649905_pt1 | contig 41101 bp, 29 predicted proteins | sample MGYA00519780_ERZ827126 | MGnify/ENA primary metagenome ERZ827126 (study PRJEB31778, sample SAMEA3449262) | human gut metagenome | biome: human gut; feature: human-associated habitat; material: faeces | place: United Kingdom | collected 2010/2012 ...
GATATGGCACCGTGAGGACATATGTATGTCAATCCTGGTCTAACAGAGCCTTAAAAAATCATTGTGTACCTAATGATTTTTTAATCCCCGTCCCAGAAAAATCATCGGAGGGCATTATCTAGGGTGGCGGCAACGATCAAGGGGTCGTCGGTGCCGGCGAAGAGACGGATGGTGCTCCCCTGCTTGCCGCGTGGGGCCGAAAGGCGCGTCGTTGCGCCGCCGGCGGGCGATGTACGAAACTCCCCCGGCAAAGCATCGAAGAAATCACCCGCACTGCGCTCGATAAGGTCAAACTCAACTGCCGGACCAAAGCCGTGCTCGAGGATTCCCGTTGCAACCGCATGGTCGGGATGCGAGCTCAGCCCGGGATAGCGCACGTTGCGCACCATCTCATTGGCGGCCAAGTACTCGGACAGCGCACGTGCGCGGTCGAAGTGTGCCTGCATGCGGACATCGAGCGAGTCCAGTCCCCGCTCCAGCACACCGGCCTCGTCAGCAGTCAATTCAAACTTGGCCAATCCACGGCCCTCAAGCAGGGCATGCGCGCACTCGGCCGCGGCATCCACACGATGGCGCTTGAGCTGCGAGCGCGCGACCGATACGGCAACCAACTTGCGCAGAGCATCACCGGCGCATACGCGATCGAGCGCCTCGAGCGACAGCGCAGCACCCAGCCGCAGCGAATCGCAGCCAAAAGCTGACGCCACGGTGTTGTCCACAACCAGCAGCGCATGGGCCTCACGCGCCGCCCGACCCAGCGCACGAAGATCAGGCACACGCAGACCAAACCCGCCGATGGAGTTGACGAACCACCACAGGTGCGGACCCCCAGCGTCAAACGAGCCGGCAAAGCCACCGGACGCCGCAGCAAACGCCTCGACAGACGGCTCCCCCACCATCACAACATCGCAGCCGTCAAATCCGCTCGCAAACGCATCGGCAAAGTCGTCCGCAAAGGCCACCAGGCGGTCACCGGGACGCACAATCCCCAGCAGCGAAAGCGCTGCTGGCACATGCGGAGCAGCGACAAGACACGCCTCACGCGCGCCGGCCCTTGCAGCCCAGGCCTCTTCTAGCTGTTGCACGTCCACGCGGCACCGTCCCTTCATAAGCAAAAACCCACGATGCGGATGTTTCCCGCATCGTGGGCAACGGCTGCAGTATAGCGCCGATATGCGACGAATCGCCTAGATGTTGAGCGTGTGATAGGTCACGTTCGCGCCCGGAGCGTCAACGGTCACGCCATAGGCCTCGGGATAGATGCGCGTCGAGAACACGAGCGCGCCATCGTTCACAAACACCTCGACCGATGAGGCATCACCAACAATGCGCACGTTACGAACCTCGTCGACGGGCTCCCAGCGCACAGTACGACCGCAGCCGGCAGAAGCGCGACCCTCATCGGTAAATCGCATCTCAAAGCACGAGGGCAGTTCGCCCTCGGCGGGCACAAACGCCAGTTTCAGCTCGCCATCAACGGTCGCGGTAAACGCGCCGTCGACACCGTCGACAACAACGTCAAAGCAGGTATCACCGGCAACCTCCAACGAGCCCGCCCCCACACGCACCGAGGCATAATGGTGCTCAATCTCGCACGCCGGCTGCTGCAGCACCACGCCACCAGCACCGGCCGTAAGCTCGCGCGGCACCGTCATGCAGTGCTGCCAGCCGCACGCCACGGTAGGCGCGTTGTCATAGGTCGGCTCATCGGGCATGCCCATCCAGCCGATCAGAATGTGGCGACCGTCCTCCGCCGTAAACTCCTGCGGAGCATAGAAGTCAAAACCGGCATCCCACAGGCGGAACTCGCCCAGCTCATAGGCACCGTCACCACCGGTAATGTCGCCCGTTACAGGCATGTAGCCAGCGGCATACACATTGCCGCGATCCCAACGACCGCCCTCAAGGCCCTGAGGCGAGAAAGACAGCCACTTCGTCGGTGCGCCGCCATCCGCCTCAAGCTCAAGGTATCCCGGGCACTCCCACATAAAGCCAAAACGCTCGGGCGTAGACACGCGGCTCTCGAGCTCCCAACTCAGCATATCGGCCGAGCCATACACCAGGATCTCGCCCACATCGCGCCCGGCACCTTCGCCGTGCATGGCGCAAAAACGGCTCTCGACATGCGGCCCGTCCACGCGACGACGCGCGCCCATCACCATGTGGTAACGACCGTCCACGTCACGCCACACCTTGGGATCGCGCACATGGCAGGTCAAATCCTCGGGATAATCCTCGGACGCCAGCACCACACGCTTTTGGCTGAACTCCCGACCAGCAAGGCCATCAACGCTCTCCACATAGACGGTATCGGCACGGCGGCCGGTATTGACGTAGTCGTACGTGCCGTCTGCATCGGAGAGTTTAACGTTGCCTGTGTACAGTACGCGAATGCGGCCGTCCTCGGCAAGCGCGGAGCCCGAATACACGCCATGGCAATCGAACGGCTCGTCGGGCAGCAGCGGGGCGCCAACGTAGTCCCACGTCATAAGATCGCGGCTTGTGGCATGGCCCCACATCTTGACGCCACCCTCGACATCAAACGGCGCATACTGAAAATAGGCATGGAACACGCCATCTGCCTGGCAAAGACCGTTGGGGTCATTGAGCCAACCCGCCGGCGGCATAATGTGGAAATGCTGGCCATACGCGCCATGACCGCACTCAGAGGCGGCAGCGTCAACAGCGGCAACCAGCTTTGCAAGATCGCGACCAAGTGCATTAGACATATCAAAGTCCTAACAGATCGAAAGTTACAAGGCACCAGAGATCGGCGCCCGATGCTGGAAACACCCGCGACCATACAGCCCGCGGGCATTCCCTTAATCAAAAGCTCTTAGGCCTGCTCGGAAGCCTTGGGCTCGTCCTTGTACAGGACAAACGAGACGGCAAAGGAAACCAGCGCGGCGACCGCAAACATGATCGCGTACTGCACGGGCTGGGCCAGGCACAGCAGGATACCGAAGATACCGGTAACGCCCGTGCCGGAGGCAGCCAGCGAAGTGAGCGCGCAGACCAAGGCACCGCAACCGCCGCCGATGCAGCCGGCGATGAAGGGCTTAAAGAAGCGAAGGTTCACGCCGAAGATGGCAGGCTCGGTAATGCCCATGAAAGCGGACAGAGCCGAAGGAAGCGCCAGGCCCTTAATCTTGGCATCGCGGGTCTTAAAGGCAACGGCAAGCGCGGCGCCACCTTGGGCGATGTTGGCAGCGCTGGCGATGGGCAGCCAGTAGGTCACGCCGTACTGGGCGAGCTGGCCCAGGTCGATGGCGGTGTACATCTGGTGGATACCGGTAACGACCGTGGGAGCATAGAACAGGCCGACGATAAAGGAACCGATGCCGAAGGGCAGGGTCAGCAGGGCCTGGATCAGACCGAGGATGGCGTTCTCGGCCCACACGAAGATGGGGCCGACGGCAACGAGCGTCACGAGCACGGTCACGAACACCGAGACGAGCGGGGTCACAAAGAGGTCGAACATCTCGGGAACGATCTTGTGCAGGCGCTTCTCGAGGAAGGCCAGAATGGCACAGGCGATAACGATGGGGATCACATGGCCCTGATAGCCGACCCACTCAAAGCTGTACACACCGGGAATGACGGTAACCATGGTCTGTACGCCCTCGGAGGCAACCGTGTAGGCGCTCTGCAGCGAGGAGTTAATGAACGCACCGCCGACGACGGCACCCAGATACGGGTTGGCGCCAAAGGCCTTGGCGGCGGAGTAGCCGATCAGGATCTGCAGAATGCCAAAGGACGTGCCCGAGACCAGGTCGGCAATCTTGTAAATAAAGTTATTGGTGTCGAGCGCGATAAAGCCGTTGGAGGCCATAAAGTTGAGGGCGCTCATAATGCCCAGCAGCAGACCCGAAGCCACGATGGCGGGGATGATGGGGACAAAGACGTCGCCGAGCACCTTAATGGCACGCATAAAGATGTTCTGCTGCTGCGCCGCGGCCTCCTTGACCTCGGCCTTGGTGGCAGCCTCGACGCCGCTGAGCGCAATGAACTCGTCGTAGACTTTGTTGACGGTGCCGGTGCCAAAAATAATCTGGAGCTGGCCCTGGGCCTCAAAGACGCCCTTGGCGCCGTCGATATTCTCGAGGGCCTCCTTGTCGACCTTGGCGTTATCGGCAATCACAAGGCGCAGACGCGTGGCGCAGTGTGCGGCCGAAATAACGTTGCCGGCGCCACCGATGTTGTCGAGCACCTCTTGCGCTGATTTGCGGTAGTCCATGACTTCCCTTTCCTCCAACGGGCGCATGTACACCCGGCCATCTTTGACACTTACACTGTAATCGTTTTCAGTTTCATATGGCTGTAATCGTTTTCACAGTAAGGTGAACGGTAGGAATAAGCCGGCGAAAGGTAGTTTTAAAGTAAAAAGAGGCGGCTCAGAGGCAGGCAGACGTGCCAAAGGCCTAGACATTCATAAGCTGATGGCCGAGCTTGAGCGTCTTTAGACCGCTCTCCCCCTCCACGCCATCGAGCGTGTTGATCAGCATATTGGTCGCCTCGACGCCACTGGTCAGGTAGCCATAATGCACGGTGGGAATGCCGCCCGTCAGCGCGCGCAAAAACGCGTTGTCGCCAAAACCACTCACGCGGTGTATACCCTCGCCCATGCCGCGAACCTCATCGATGGCACGCAGCGCGCCCGCCGCCATGGTATCGGTCGCGCAGGCGATAAACGAAACATCGGGAGCGACGGAAAGCAGCTCACGCGCCGCACCATAGCCTGAGTCGAGCGTAAACGAGCCCAGGCGAATCAAGGCGGCATCGAGCGGGTTGCCCGCGGCGCGCAAGCCGGCCTCAAAACCGCGACGACGGTCGAAACCGGCCGCGCGGTCCTCATCCGTAACTCCGATGTAGGCAATCTTGCCATCCAAGCGACCCGCAAGCGCATGGCCGAGCTCAAAGGCAGCCTCGTAATCGTCGTGATAGACACATGCCGCGCCCTCGACATGTTGGCCGATCAACACAATGGGCACGCGGCACGACTCAATCGCGCGACGGTGCTCGTCGGTGATCATGGTTGCCACCAGCACAATGCCATCGACCGGGTGGTTTTGGAATAAATCGAGGTATTCGAGCTCGCGATTGGCCACGTTATCGGTATTGGCAAGCAGCATCTGGTAGCCACGGCGACCGAGCACCTGGCCAATACCGGCGGTAATGCGGCTTACGGATTCCGAGTTAATCTTAGGTACGATGACGCCGATGAGCTTGGTGGAACCGGTGCGCAGCGCGCGAGCCTGGCTGGACCGCACGTATCCGGTCAACTCAATCGCCTGCTTAATGCGATTGGCCTTATCGGCCGAGATATATCCACCGTTAAGATACCGCGAGACCGCGGCGCTCGAAACGCCCGCCAGCTCGGCCACATCTTTCATCTTTACCACGAGCACCCCTGTCATTGAAATCGCTTTCACCATGATACCCAACCCATGCCAGCAAATTGAGCAAATGAGACGGGCCCATGGATCATTTCAACCGCCCAGGTCGAGCAAACGTCAGCGAGCGGGCAGCTGCCGTGACGAGGTGCCGCGAAAGAGGAGCGAAGCGTACTTTATGTACGCGAGCGACGGTTTGAGCGGCAGATCGCCCGGCAGATGTCCGCGCAGCGTCGAGCGGTCCGGCGTTTGTTAAAACGCCGGAACATAGTTAGCCGTGGTACTCGCCGTTGTACTGGATGAGCGTGAGGTCCTCCACGCCGTCGAGCGCGCGGATGGCGTCAGCATAGGGCATATCTACACCATCCGAGAACACCTCGGCAGCCATTTCGACGTTGTCGCCGCGCATGGTCTTGGACTTGACGGTGAACTTGGTGCGCCCAAATGCACGCACGATATCGTCGCCGGTGGTCTGGCCCGTGTAGTGGATGACCATCATGTACACGCGCGCCTTGTCCTGGTGGCTCGCAAAGCCGGCGATCATCACCACGATCACCACCGCCGTGAGCCCCACGAGCGCATACATGCCGGCGCCGGCCGTAATGCCCGTGGTAATGGCCCAAAACAGATACAGCAGGTCGAGCGGGTCCTTGACCGCCGTACGATAGCGGACGATTGACAGAGCACCGACCATACCGAGCGAGATGACCACGTTCGTCGAGATCGCAAGCGTGACCATGCAGGTGAGCACGCACATGCCCACGAGCGTCACGGCAAAGCTGCGCGAATACACCACGCCGGTAAAAAAGCGCTTGTACACGTAATAGATCAGGATGCCCATGGCGAGCGCCACGAGCAGCGAAAGGCCGATCTTGGCAGGGTCGACCTGGCCAAACGCCTCCAAGACGGAGTTCTTAAAAAAGTCCCTGGTGCTCATGGTCTAAATATCCCCTCGGTTCTCAAAATCCGATTCGCAGTAATTAAATCCGCGCAGGTAGGCGGTCTTTTCGTAACACAGGCAGTACTTGGAGACCGCCGTGAGTTCGGCCGCGCCCGGCGGCACCATATCGCGCACGAGCTGCGGGCAAAACTCCGTAAACTTGACCTCCATCACCAGCTTGCCGGGTTCTAGCACGGGCAGCGCGGGCAGCGTCGCATCAAAGATGTCGAAGCTACCCACCGCGGCACGCACGTTCATGTCAAACGTGATGCGCACGGTGCCCTCGTCCATCACCCACGGCTCGCGCTCGTAGTCCACGATGGTCCGCGGGCGCATCATGTTGCAGATGCACTCGATGTAGAACTCGCGACAGAGCGGATAAGGGCTCCTCAGCAAAAAGTCGTAGTCGCCAGCCAGAATCTGCTCAAACTCACCGCGCGTAAGCGGCGCGTCCTCCTTGTAGATCCAGCTGCCGTACTTCTTTTTGCGCTCAAGCTTAATCACCTTGTCGCTGCCGTTATAGATGCGCACGCGATACTTTTTGCGCATGAGAATGCCGGCGTCTTTTTCCTCGTAGGCCGAGTTTCGGTAGTCATCAAAATACAGGCTGCGAATAGTGTAACCGCCCGCCTGCGCATGCTTGTCCAGCTTAAACACCGGCGCCATGCGACAGGCAAGCGCGGCGTGCTCGCCCTCGTTAATGAGATATTTGAGCTCATGGCGGTAACGCTCCTGCGTGGCACGCACAGGCGGGGCCGCCAAGCGCTCAAGCAGCGCGCTAGCCCTCCTCATACGTGTCCTCCACGACCTTACCGCCGTCTTGCACGTAAAAACACTTCATGCCGTAGTGCTTACCGTCGTCAGTCACATAGTAGTCAAACGCATCTTGCGTAAAGCCGTCGGAGTTGGCGGCACGCACGCGCACAAAATACTGGCCGGCATCGGGCGCATCGCAGGTCACCTCGGGAAGCAGCACGTCCTCGGCCTTAAAGAACACGTCGCTTATGGCATAGTCGCGCGCAAGCTCTACGGTGTAGCGAATGTCGCGCGCCTCAAAGTCGTAGGACGCATCCCAGTTAATGCGCAGCTTACCGTTATCGATCTGCGGCACGCCGATGTAGAACGGCATGGGCTTTTTAAAACTCTCGCGAAAGCTCTTGTAGTTCTCCTCGATCTCGGAGGGAATCGACGCGGCGATCTGCTCGTATTGGTCCTTGGTGACAGGCAGATTGTCGATATCGGGCGAAGCAAAGACCAGGGATTCAGTCACCTCGCGGTAGTGCTTGATCATCTTGGTCAGGCGTGCCTCGGTCATATACGAGCGCAGGTCCTTGACGGCGCGATCGAGCTCACCGCGGAACGCCTTGCTGCGCAGCGCACGATTGAATAGCACGTTGCCCCAGTAGTTGCTTACGCCGCGCTCCCAGCTCGCATAATCCGAGAACCCCGTCAGGCTCAGCTCAAGCTTACGCAGCATGCCGTCGTTATCCCAATCCAGGATGTACCAGACCTTGGAGTTAAGCGGGCTGTACAGATAGCAGTTGCGGTTCTGCGTATCGCAGTTGCCCGTCAGGATCTGAAACGCCAACCAATAGACCAGATTCTCGGTATCAAAGTAGGTGTCGAGCACGTCATCGATCTTTTGCGATTCGTCGTTGAGCGCATCGAGCATCTCGATGAGCTTGGTGTGGTCCGTATCGCCCTTAATCTCGAGCATGCCATCAAAGTTTGCCTGGTTATAGTCGGGATCATCGGCAAGCTTAATGGTGTCCTCGTAGCGATGGAAATCAAAGCTGTTCACCTTGTACAGGTGCCCGCTCTTATCCAAGCCGTGCGCCTTAAGCGCCGACTTGTTGAGCTGCTCCACCTGCGTAAACAGGCCGTAGTCCTCAAAGGTGTCGTTGGACTTTTCGGTCTGGTCGCACACCCACAGATGCACAAACTGCGTGCGCAGGCCCATCATCTGGGGAATCCCGCGGATAAGATCGTAGGCCATCTTGTTGCGATAACGCATACCCTCGCCCATGTGCTTGTTGAGCGCAATCGCGCGCTGCTGGCGCCAGGTACCTTTTCCTTTTTTGAGCTCCACCTTGTAATTCTTTTGCGTGTAGGAGCTCGACGTCTGGCCGCGCACCTGCACGGTGGCATTGGGCGTTTCCTCGCCATAGCCAACCTCGCCGGCAACTGGGCCCTCTTCGTCGCCCGGCTGCAGCAGGCCCATAACCTGATAGCGCGTCACACCCATGTCGGCATAGTCATACACCGAGTACGTGCTGATCTCGGCCCAGCTGTGGTCCGTATTCTCGGAGCTGTTGCCGCGCGAGACCGTTAGGTACATGGTCACAATGCCCGAGTCGTCGTAAACCTCGTACAGCTCGTCCTTATCGCGCAGGTGCTTGGACTGGTCGGAGGCCTCGGCCTTTTTAATCTTGTCCTGCTTTTTGACCTTTTTGGTCGAGGAGTCTTCCTGCACCGAGCAGCCCGAAAGCAACAGCGCACCGGCAGCCGCCTCAAACAGGCGACGACGAGACATCATCCTATCGGTCATCAGAACCTCCCCAATGCTTGCGATACACGTGAACTACTGCGCGCTCAAACGCGCCATGTGGCTCACCCTTATGGCGACCTTCCTCATAGCGCTGCTCGGCACGGTCGAGCAAGCGGCCCAGCTGTGTAAAGCGACCCGTTTTGACGGTCGCCACAATAGGCTGCTGGCTCAGGATACGATACGGTAAGTTGGCGGTATAGGTATCGAGCCGCAGCAGCGCCACGATAAAAAACACCGCTGCACCCAACAAAAAGCCAAAGCCGTAAAACTGCTGCGGCAAAAGCAACGACACGGCGGTCGCCAGCCCGGCCACACCGGCAAACAGGCCCGAGGCCAGCACGGCCCCCTTGTAGTCGGTAAAGTACAGCAAGATCAGCAGGATCGTGTTGCCCACTGCATACAGGCCGTAGCCCACGCACAGCGTGCGAAAATACCCGTGCATCAGGTTGTTAAAGCCCAACGGTAGGGCCGACAGCACCGTGGTCTCGAGCGAAATGACCGCCGCCGTCACAAACAGTTGCTTGAGCGCACAAAACCGCAGTTCTCGGTTGAGCGTGGCAAGCATTTCCTCCTCGGCCACCACAATGTCGCCCACCACACCACCGTCGTTGAACAGGCTGTAGTAGTCGCGGTAGCGTGGATAGAAGTTGACCTCGACCGAGACCACAAAGTTGACGGTCGTGACCAGGATCGTCAAAAACGCGATCAGCGCCGGCACATCGTGGTAGGGCGCACCATAAAACAAGCCCTTGACCTGCACGCCAATGGGACCGGCCCAAATTATCACCAAGTGCGCAAAGAGGCCCAGGTTGGTAAACAAGCCCGTGAGCGCCAACGGCATAAACTGATCAAGCCACCGCAAATACAGCCAGGGGCTGCGTTCGCTCTGCGGAAAAAACCGGTACAGCAGTACCACGTCCCAGGCGAGCATGACGCCATAGCCCAGAGCAATTGACGCCAAAAGGCCCTCGACCGGCGGCAGTCCCAGCGCCAGCGCGGCCAGGGCGCACAGGCACGCCACGCCAATGGCAGCCGCAAAGCTGCAAAGGATACCGCGGTAATCCTTGATGGCCGTGAGGTAACTCATGCCGTTCCAGTTGACGATCATAATATTGAACAGCCACAGGCACAGCAGCCCCTGCAGCAGCGTGGCGCCCGAGAACAGCAAAAAGACGCCGTAGAGCACCGTGCCCGCAACGAGCATGATGGCGTTGGAGCCCCAAAACGAAGGCAGGATCTCATCCTCGCGCTCGGCAAAAAGCATATCGGCCAAAAAGCGCGTGACCGGCATAGAGAAAAAACTCGTGAGCGTGAGCGACGCCAGCAGCGTATAGGTCACCATGCACACCAGCAGATCTTGGTTGGCACGGCCCACACCCCACAGACCGCACAGCACCAAGATACCCACCTGGAGCAGCACGCCCAGCAGCATGGGGCCCGTGCACACAATGCCAGCGTAGCCATAGGCGCGCATCGTGGCAAACAGACCCTTGCGCCTAAACAGGCGCTTGAGCTCAAAACCGATTCCGGCCACCGGCTACTCCCCCTCTCTGGGCAGGTCAAACGCTTGCGCCGTCTCGTCGTACAGCGCGCGATAGTTGGCGAGCATCTGCTCGTGCAAGAAGTACGTGGCAACGCGACGCTGGCCGCGCTCCCCCATCTCAATGCGACGAGCGCGGCTTGTGCACATGCGTTCCATGGCATCGGCCAAGCCCTTGCGATACATAGGCGGCGTCACAAAACCCGCCACGCCAAAGTCGTCGCCCGGGGCGCCTTCGAGAAGCTCGCGACAGCAGCCCACCTCGGTCGTCACGCAGGGACGGCGCGCTGCAAGCGACTCCAGCACGCTGAGCGGCTGGCCCTCGGAGATGCTCGTCAAAATGGTAAAGTCGAGCTTTTCCATGTACTCGACCACGTTGACGCGGCCGGTAAAGATCAGGTCGCGCACGCCCAGGGTTTCGACCAGCGCGTGGCACTCGGCGCCGTACTCCTCGTCGTCCACGCCGCCCATGATGTGCAGGCGCACCTTGGGCAGGCGCTCGTGCAGCTCAAAGAAGGCATAGATCATGGTCTTGACATCCTTGATGGGCGCAAGGCGCACCACCGCGCCAATATCCACCCAGCCGTCATCGGTCTTTAAGGGAATATCCTTAAAGCGATCGAACTGGATGCCGTTGGGGATGACCAGGCATTTGTCCGCATCGCAGCCCATATCAATCTGCGTCTTGCGGGCGTTATGGAACAAACTCGTCACGCGGAAGGCGCGGCGGTAGATCTCCTCCGAAAGCAGGTAGAAAAAGCGGATCCAGCGGTCCTTAAACGACGGCACCACCCAATCGGCGCGAATGATCTCTTCCTCGCGCTCGCGGGTATAGATGCCATGCTCGGTCAGCAGCACCGGCGCATGGTGAACGCTTGAGCCCAGGCAGGCGAGCAGGCCACCGTAGCCGGTCGAGATGGCATGGTACATATCGGCCACCGGCACCTCGCTGCCCAACAGGTAGAGCACGGGCAGCAACATGGAGCGCATGGTGTGGAATGCATCGGCAAAGGGCGTGTAGGGATACTCGGCCAGGCACACGTCACGAAAGATATCCATAAACGTGCGGCTCTGCAAAAACGAGAGCGGATGCACGCGACGGCGGTGGAAGATATCGAATAACACGTCCCAGTCCGGATTGGAGAGCGACACCAGACGGCGTAGCGCCTCGCGCTCACGGTCGTTAAAACTGGCTTCGTGCTGCTCGCCCGAAAGCCGCAGGGCATCGTCCAGGAACACCTCGTGCACCTCGACCACGTTGCTGGGCAGCTCGTAGACAAATTTGCCGCGGTCGGCAGCATGCGCGCCAATCACCCACAGCACGAACTCGTGCTCGGGCATGGCCTGGATATAGCCATGCATCCAGGTAGATACGCCGCCGTGCACATAGGGGTAGCAACCCTCGAGTACCAAGCAGATTCTCATCTGTCGCCACCCTCCTTGCGCTCGATCGTCAGGGTCTTATCATTTGCCTTGAGCAGATACAGATTGCCCGTAAGGTGCGTTAGTTCGCCACCCGTCACCGCACCTGGCTCGCCATTATTGGCGCGGAACATGAGCCACGCCTCGTCGTGAAAATTGCCCAGACTGAGCGTCCAGGCATCCGCGCTGGTATCCATGCCCACCGTCACCGACGAAAAGCGCTGGATGGCGCCCGAGCATTCCGAGCCGGTCTGGCGACGCAGGCCGGGCGCAAACTTGGTAAGCCAGTCCAGGTAGTCGGTCAGGCCGCCCTTGTAGACCTCCCAGCCCTCCGTAGCGCCGCGATCGGGGTCCAAAAGGTCGTCCGGGTGCATAAAGTGCGTGCTTACGTAGTGCATGTTGAGCTCGGATACGGCAGCCAGGCGCATATAGGAATCGCCGACCATACCGCCCGAGACAATGCGCGGCTGCTCCACAATGCCATCGCTCGCCACGCCAAACTCCTGCACGTACGGCAGGTCGGTGCCATCCTCAAAATACGTACTGGCGATGGTCTTAATGCGCGGAACGTCGGTGCCGATAAGCTTGCGCGCTCGGGCCGAAAGGATATTCGACGGCGGCACGTAGACCGAGCCGTGCGCGTTGGGCAGCACCTCGTCCTGGAAAGCGATAAGCTCGTTGAGCGATGCGACAAGCGTTTCCTTGTTCTTCCACGTCTTGTAGTCGTACAACGTGCCGTAGTCGGTGTCCCAGAGCGCAAGCGGCTGATGGTTGTAGCCGTGAAAGCCCAGCTCGCCGCCCATCTGAAGCAGCATGCCGCCAAAATAGCGGAACTGCGTGGTATCGGCCTGTCGCGCGGGCTCGGTCTGGTTGACCGCGTCCTCGTAGTTTTCGATCATCACGCCGGTATAGCGAATGCCATATTTTTGCGCGAGCTTTTGCAGATCGGGCCACCAGACCTTGGTGTAAAAATCGGCAATGGAAAGGCCGTAGTCACGCTTGATATAAGTACCATCGCCCGAGGGCACGGGACTAGGAAAGTCGTCCAAAAAGAACACAGCGCTGTTAATGACCGGATAGGCCGTGGCATCGCCCAGGAGGCTGGTCGCCGCGGCGTAAAAGCCGCGCATGACCTTGTCATAGATACCGATATTGCAAACCACGGTGCGCCCGCTACCGCAGTCATTCGACCAAATGAGTGGGGCGCCCGCATCGCCGGTCTTAGCCCACACGTGCGCCGTCTCGCGCAATGAAACCGAGAGCGAAGAATAGAAGGGATCCGAGAACTCGTAGCGCTCTCCCCCGCCCAGCATAAAGTCCTCGCTCGGCACAATGCTTTCGGCTTTTACATAGTCATATCCGGCCGATTCAATGCCAAGCTTGGAGGCAATCACTTGCAGATAGCTCGAGTTATCCGGCGGCATGGCGAGCATAAGCGAACCGCCGGCACTCACCCAACTCATAATGTCGGTCAGATGCTTACCGAGCCCATCGAGCGACGGCATGAGCAAAATCACGCGATCGAAGGAGGTCAGCGAGGGAATGGCATCCGCACCATCCAGGGCAAGGTCCACGTCGCGGTGCGCGATCTTCATTTCGAGCAGGATCTGGTCGAACTGTTCCTTTACGTCCTCGACGCCAGCTTGATCGGAATCGGTAATGACCAGGCACGTGGGCTTTTGGCCAAAGATTGCCGAGGAGGCCGGCACCGCATCGTTGGCGGCAAGCATCCCCAGCTTATGCTGGCCCGCACTGTACTGCACGCCGGCACGCTCCACCAGCAGCACGGCGGCCATGGCAATAAAGACCGCCCACACCACGAGCAGTCCCATCCAACGAAAATGGCCCGCACGGTCGCGGATATGTTGCACCACGCTCATCTGGCCTCCTCCCCGTCGCGCCAAAACGCCAACTTTTCGCGGTTGTCGGCGCTTAAATACACATGTTGCTTGTCAATCGCATCGATCACACGGTGGACTTCGTCACCGTCGCGGCGCATCACGGCCAGGCGCAGGCAAAGCATCCAAACCTCCTGCTCGTCGGGCACGTCGAGCACCAGCTGGTCGGTCACGGCCTGCGCCTCGTCGATCTGTCCGACATCGGCCAGAGCCGTCGCGTATCGAATGCGCAGCTCAAGGGTATCCTCGCGCTCGCAGCGACGCGCAAGCAGGCGCGCGTACTGTTGGCGCTGAATCTGAGCCACGCGCCCCTCGGCCAAGCCCGAGCCCAAGTATTCACCAAGAAAATCGCAGTATTCGTTGAGGTTTTGCGCGCTCGGGTCCGTCTTAAAGGCACGCTCCAGCTGCTGCAGTTTAAGGTCGGACTCCTTGGAGATCTGCGCCACCGCCGTCGCGGCATAGTGCGCCACCTCAACGTCGTCGTTAAGCTTAGCCGCCTGCAGCTGCGCCAGGTAAGCGTCGGGCTCCTCGGTGAGCATGGAGAGCATTAGGCGGCGCCGGTATGCCGGGTCATTGACGATGAGCGCCTCCTCGAGCGGCACTACGCCCGCATCGTCCTCAGCACTCGGTACCGACATGCTACGATGCAGGTCGTCGTTGAAGCGCAGCGACTCCAGCGCAGACTCTTTCAGCCCCTCGCCAAACATCGCGCTGCAGACCGATAGCAGAACCACCAGCAACGGACCCCACAGCGGCACCAGCACTATCACAGCCAGCATGTGCCCGCGCACCGGCAGCAGGCCCAGCTTCATGAGCGTCCACAGCATCAGGCAAACCAACGCATGAATCAGCGGCAAGACGGCAGCAACGACAAGCGAGATCAAGCGGCACCCCCCCCCTCACCGTCACCGGTGTAAGAGATGTGCTGCAACAACGCCACGATGTCCTCGCCGTCGACGGGTTCCACCGCAATATGCTTTGCGCTCAGGCGCTCGCGGATAATGGGCAGATCGCACGCCTTTGCCTGACGCATAAGCAGGTAGAGTACGTCGCCGTCGACCAAGCCCGCCGCGTCGCTCTCGCGGATTGCCGACCCAATTGCGCCCACCAGCTCGCCGACAGGCTCCATGCCCGGTACCACGCGCAGGAGCAAAAAACTCCCCATCTTGCTATCTGCCAGCGCCTGCTCTGCCGCGAGCTCTTGGCCAAAGGCAGCCTGCTTGAGCACACAAGTGCCGTCAACGCAGCGTTTATCCTGCGCCACCGCCTCATAGTCAAAGGCACGGCCCAGCGCGCTTTCGACCAGGCCGCACAAGATGCGGAACAGGTTTTGATAATAGAGGGTCATTTGGTTTTCGGCCGCGCTACGCACAAAGATCAACACGGCGGGTGCCCCGTCGCGCTCGATCGTGTATCCAAACATGGGAAGCCCCGGCGTCAGCTCGCGGTTCACCCACAGGTTCGAACGACCCCCGTCGCCCAAAAGAGGTGCAAGCTGCTCAAGCGTGAGCGAGCGTGCGGCATCTTCGGCAATCGCGGGACTTGCAGCCACCAGGCGTGCAAATGCCCCGCCCGAAACATGGTAGATCGCCACGGAATCGTTCTCGAGGATCTCGCCCAAAAGCTCGCAGCACTTGCGATAGATGTCGCGTGGGTTGAGCATGTCGAGCTCCTGCGTCACCGCAAAGATCTTGCCAAAGCTGTCGTGGCGACCCACGATCTGGCGCCTGTACGCGCGCTTATCCTCGATCGCGTCGTGGTAGAGCTGCGTAAGGAACGTATTGCGGTTGCGCACGAGCTCGTTTTGATCGCGCTCCGCCCTAATGGCTTCGCTGTTGCGCAGCTGCACATAGCCGCACACGGCACCCACAACAAAGTACGCAATAAACGGCAGCCAGTTAGACGGCTCATAGAACAGACCCTGGAAGGTATAGCCGTACTGAGTAAAATAGCTGGCTGCCAAACCCACCGACGCCAGCAGCGCCGCAACCAGGCCAAAGTCCAAGCCATACAGCGTGCCGATCAGCACCACGTAGAGCAGGCGATAATCGAGCACGTTGAGCTGGGCCGATTGTGAGAACAGATGCTCCAGCACCTCGAACAGAACCCAGGCAACGCCCGTCTCCAGGCATTTGATGGGCAGCGAGTGCATCTGGATGCGGTCGATGGCGGCGCGTAAGGGGTTGACCTTCTTTGCGCGGCCAGCATCCCAACGCGCTTGAATGGTCGAAAGATCGCGCAGCAAGTCGTAGCGCTGAAACCAACCATAGCGCACGCGAGCGAAGTCGCTGGCGGGCAGGGCGTAGCCGGCAGAATCGCCATAGGCAACTGAGAGCCCTGGGAACAGCGCCTGAAGAGCCTCGCCCACTTCACCCGCCGTGTGATGGAAGGCATCGGCAACGTCGAGCGTCTCAAAGGAGGCGCCCCAGCTGTCGAAGATACGGCGTACCAGCACCGCAAGCTCCTCGGCACACAGCAGGGGAAACGCCGCATCTTGCGCGCCCTGCAGAGCGACCGACCCGGTTGAGCACGCGTCGAACAGCGGCACCAAAAACGGATCTTCCAGCGCGGCAGACGCGGTGTACAGGAACGGCACGCGCAGGATCTTGGTCTGAACGCCCTCGCGAGCAGCGTAGTAGCGGCACAGGTCGTTGGCCGCGTGCGCGATAATACCCTTGCCCGTTCGCCCCGCGGCATCGGCGGCGCCCTCGGCACCTGCGGGCCCTGCTATATACAACAGCTGGATCCGGCTACCCATGCACGCGCGAAAGACCGAGCGCAGCAGCTCGATATCGCCCACGCTATCGACATGCGGGGTAAGGTAATTGGAAAGGTAGACCACGCGGTCGAACTCGTAGGCCTGCTCCAGATGTTGCAGAAGCTCTTTCCACGAGGCATGGGGCGATGACTCGTCGCGGCGCGTGTCCTGCGCGGCTACGACCTGCACATGGTCCCCGGGGAACGCCTTGGCACAAAAGTCATCGTCAACATATGCGGTGTTGCCAACAACCAGCACCTCCATGGCGCACCCCTCCCCTAAAATCCACTCTGTTCATAGTCAAACATGCGTATTTTACGCTGTCAACGCGAGCTGGAAAGCCTTTAAGGCTGTTTTAAGAACTTTTTTGAGGATGTGGGAGTGGCAACTCGTCCGACCCAGGCTCATTGAGAGGCTACTATTCGCACTGAAAAGGCACATCGCAATCTGCTGACAGCTCTGCAGGGAGAATGCCAGGCGATGGACATTGCTCTCGCACGGAATCATTGGATGAAAGAAACGGCAGTTCTTTGGAATAACTGACGATAACCTGCGGAACGATCTTAATGCCCAGAGCAAGTTCGAACTTTGCAATCGTCTTCAAAGTCATATTAGGTTGAGAATTCAAGAGCTTAGAAAGCGACTGAAGGCTTATGCCCATACGATTTGCCAGCTCACTGTTAGCGTCGGATTATTTTAGCCAAATATAGTCGGCCGAGATTGACCAATCCCGGCCGACCCATTTTAGCCAACACGCCCGCATCTATGACTTTCCTATCGCATTCCTACATCCCCTCGGGCTGGATCCCCCTCACCTTCACCGCCTGGGGGACGGCCTCCACCGAGTAGGTGTCAAGCTCCCTGCCGCGGTAGCTCGGGCCCCGCATCACGAACACCGACGCCTTGTCGAACAGCCTGTCGAGGGCGCAGAGGAGCGTGTCGTCGCCCGTGAAGAACTCATCCCACCCGCTCGGGGCGATGTTGCTCGTGAGGACCATCGCGTTCGGCCCCTCCTTCTCGTAGCGCCTGTCGACGACATCGAAGAACAGGTCGGTGCACGGCCTGTCGTAGACGCATCTTCCCACCTCGTCAACGATGAGGCACGACGGCTTGACGAGCGAGGAGACGACCCGCGAGGTGTTTCCCCGCTGGACGGCCTTCTGGAACCTGTCCCTGAGCTCGGTCGCCTTTATGTAGTAGGTCTTGAGCCCCCGCATGCAGCACTCGCGCCCGTAGGCCTGCGCGAGGTGCGTCTTCCCTATGCCGCCGGGCCCGACGAAGGCGACGTTGCGGTGCGCGTAGAGGTCGGCCAGCGACGGGAGCTTGCCCAGCGCGGCCGCGTCCCGGCCCTGGATCCTAGAGAAGTCGAAGCCCTCGAAGGTCTTGGGCTCGCGCCTGGGCAGCCTGCTCAGCCTCAGCAGCGTCTCGATGGAGGCGAGCCTCCTCTTCTCCGCAAGGTAGGAGAAGGTGGCTGCCACGGCGGCCATCTCCCCGTCGCCGAGGTCGAGGTCCGAGGCGAGGGTCGCGAGCTCCTCCGCCCCGACGGCGATCCCGAGCCTCGACGCGGCGTCGCTCGCGAGCTCGTAGGGGCTCGCCCCCGCGCCCGCCATCATTCGGCCCTCCCGAAGTCGAACCTCTCGAAACCGGGTTTCGTCCTGGGCGGGGCGATCTGCTCGACCACGGTCCCCACCGGCTGGGTCGGCAGCTCCTCGGGCTGCGCCGGCGATGTCTCCCACTGCCCCTCGCACCAGCTGTCGGCGCCGGTGCCGACGGCGTGGGCGACGAGCTCGCGGGAGAGGTCGTCGCTGTATATGTGCACCACGCGCCCCTCCCGGCTCACCCTGCACTCGCGGCGGACGTACCAGTAGGGCACGCCGTAGCGGTGCCCCTCGAAGCTCACGAAGCCGTCGAAGGAGATCTTCCGGCGCGGGCACAGGTACCGCTCGACCTCGGCCGTGACCTCGAGCGGCCTGGTGTTCGCCGAGCACGCCGCCTCGTGCTCGCGCATCGGGACGCATGCCGCCGCGCGCCGCCAGCGGCCTCCCTGCTCGGCGCACCAGAGGGCGGCCTCCCGGTTGAGGGCGTCAAGGTCGGTAAAGGACCTTCCCGCGAGGAAGTTCCCCTTCACGAAGCGGACGAGCCTCTCCACCTTGCCCTTCGTATAGGGGTGGCGCGGCCTGCACAACCTGGTGCGGAAGCCGACGACGCCCATGAACTCGGCGTAGTCGGCCTGCCAGACGGGCCGGCCGTCGGCATCGCGGCGGACGACCGCGCTCTTCATGTTGTCGGTGAGCACGGTCGCGGGCACGCCCAGCGCCGAGAACGCGTGCAGCATCCCGATGAGGAGGTTCTCCTGGCGCGCGTTCGGGAAGAACTCGACGTGGGCGCCCCCGCAATGGTGGCAGACCATGGCGAAGCAGGCGATCCGCGCCCGCTCCCCGCCAGGGCGCTCGACCGCGACGAAGCCCCAGTCCATCTGGTAGGCCTCTCCGGGCGCCGTCCTGAAGCGCTGGCCGCGGCAGCCCTGCGGGGCCGCCTGCCGCCTCTTCGCGGGCACGAGGTCCCGGTGCGCGGCGATGTAGGTCTTCACCGTTGTGAGGCCGCCGGCGTAGCCCTGGCCGAGCAGCCGCTCGAATATCACCTGCGAGTTGGTGACGCCCTTCCGCAGGAGGTCGTCCACCAGGCCGGTGTGGCCGGCGAGCACGCCCGGCGCGGCCCTCCTCCCGCTGTTCCCGTGGGGCAGGGCCCTGAACCCGTGGGCCCTGACCGTCCTCGCGCGGGAGCGGGTGAGCCCCGTCCTCCTGCAGAACTCAGCGAGGTTGCATGCCTGCGGGTCGAACCCGTCGCCCTCCTCCGCGGCCATCTCCCGGAGCGCCGCGTCTATAATCTCCTGTAGGTCATCGTGTCTCTCGTTCACCTCAATGGTCCTCCTAACGCCGGCGTGTTGGCACCACCAGCGTAGTGGCGGCGGGGAGGCACGGTGGCCATTATTCGGTGACCGGGATTGGTCAAAATCGTTTGACTATTAGCGGCTAAAATCGCCCGGCGCTAACATCACTTTTGCTCAATCCCAAATGTTTCATTTCACGATGAACAATAAACTCAATATCTAGTGCATGTTCATAAGCGCGCGTTTCGCTACTTTCTGTTTCGGCATAAAAATCAGATAGATCTACTTTATTCATTGTATTCTCCGTTTCAGAAGCCAGGCATAAAAGTCAGCGCCCAGGCTCCAGAAGCTGACGCGCTATTACGTTCAGTCGCTTGGCCCGCTCGATTTCCCTGCTGATATTTCCCAATCCCTGATGCCCTTTAAACCAAAATAGAAGAACGATTTTGTCTACGCCTTAACATATGGCATAAATCATCTCTCGATTAACCCCGTTAACCCCTTAAGTTCATAGAGGCCGATCTTAGAATCAATACATCGTAGCTTTGAGGTCCCACTCGCGACCTTTAACCCATAATCATAGATTTTTGAAATCTGATCGATCATTTTACGGGCAGCAAGCTTCTTTTTAGGGTCTGTCAACATTTTCTGGAATTGAGAGTTGACGGAAGAAGTCGTCAGCTCCCAAAACGGTCGGCCCTTGGGGTCTCTGTATTCGACAAGTTCATATCCTTCCACCAAGGGCTACCTCCCATTTCTAGTTACACTTAACTTATAAGTTAAGTGTAACTATTTAAATACAAATATCAGGTTCCAGGCAAGATTCATCAGCACCAAACGATAAACAAACCAGTCGAGCTTGTGCTAAATCCGGAAGTGCGGGGAAAATCCGAGATCGGCAGACCAGACCGCTGTTTTAAACTTCCGCGACCTGCGATTTTGTTGCCAAAAATCAGGTTGTGCTCGGTAGTTTTCGATTTTCCCCGCACTTCCGGAATTACAGCCTCAAATCGAGAACCAAGTAACAATGACGACATCCGCGACAACATCCAGTTGTCGCGGAAACGTCAAAGGGCCGTTGCCGGAAACCCGGACAACGACCCTTCTTTGTCACCGCCTCACGTAGAGTCCGCGGCGACTGCATCACTTAGAATATCTTACCGTAACTTCCAGCGACCACGACTGCGTGCCATCGGCTCTTCACCCGCATTCACGGTAAACCTCGATAGAAAACCCGGGATCCCCGGAGATGCGCCCTCTATTCTGCGAACTGATACCTGACCTTGAGGCTATTCAACTGGCTATATGGCAGATACCCATCTTTTTGCAAACGGCCCACAACAATTCCTGGGGCAATTCCTATCTCATTAGCAAAAGACATCACGGAACTACACGTCTTGTTTCCAACGGCGAGCTGAGCATATGACTCTGGAGGAATCAACGTATCACACGCGAAAGCATCCGCCGCGCGCTCCTCCTCTTCGGTAGTCCCAGTGGTCCGTCCAATGTGCCCATTAATAACATGCGCCAATTCATGGAAGAGACTAAACCAGAACTTGTCTGCATCGGCCCCGCGCAGCGTAAGCGCGAGCACAATCTTTGATCCGTCAGAGAAAGTCGCACCATTGAGAAACGTGTGCTCAAGATGGGGCAAAAAGACCGTAGCAATCCCACATTCAGCCAACATAGACACAAGGGCTGGCTGAAAATCTGCAGGATCCATAGACGTAAACTCTCTGAGTTTGGGAATAAACTCCTCAAGCTTACCAACATTGATCTTACCGGTCGTTATCCCTCGCGCATCGATCTTGGCCTTCTGGGCCCAAGCCAAAAGTGCATATTCGGATTCAGCGGTTTCCTTCTGGCGACGATAAGCGATTCCCGGAGCAAGTCGGTCTTCGTTCAGCAGCGTAAGCCTAACAACCTCAAAGAATTTTCTAAGCTCGACCACTTTAACAGCCACGGAGCGCGTCGGCTCGACCCATCCCAGTTTGGCCATTTGTGCATAAGGAAACTTCCTGGCTATCTGCTTATCCTCTTCGATAGAATTTTCGTCCTCGACCTGCAGCAACTTCTCACGATAACGCGCCTCAAGATTCATCCAAAATGCCGAGGGAACGCCCAGCACCATCTCGAGCCTATGTGCAGTATTTGGAGTAAGCTCAACTTGCCCATTTATAAGCTGGCTTATGAACTTCTCGGAGTAATCCATGCGCCTAGCAAACTCGCGCTGGCTCATACCGCGATACTCAAGCTGCTCCTTTATAGTAGCTCCCGGTGGTGTTGCGATATAAGTCTTGCTCCTTGCCATGCCTTCTCACCTCTTAAGCATTCTCCTGTTTACAAATCTCATGCTAGTGGTAGTCAACGATTTCTTGAATTTCCGCTATCTGAATCTCATCCCTAATGACTTCAAATACCAATCGCAGAGGATGTACCAAGTCCATTGCAAATTGCCCTTTACGGTCACCAACGAGCTGGTGGCATCGCCCGATTCCATACTGGACGAGTGTTTCAACGGAATCAGCGGCACCGATCTCGTCGACGCGTTGATGAATAAGACTCGCAGTTCGATTACCGTACTTCTTAATAGCGTCGGAGGCGTTCGTACAGATCTTCTCGATTTGTCGGTTCCTGTAATTGACCTGCATGACCACCTCCTATAGTAGTTTTACCTCTGCGGTAAAACTACTATAGCAGCTATATAGGACAAGAACAATATCGGCAGGAAAAGCAGGCCAATCACACTGGAATGCCATAGCAACTCTCCCCGCGACTCTTTTGCGAGAAAGGGCGTTGTGCTCAGGGGTTCCAAATTATGTCGTACACTCTCGACGGGCAATTTCGGAAGCGCGGGTAAAACTAGATACCTTTCGACCAAACTTGGGATTTGAGTATCCGCGATCTGCGGTTTAGCTGACAAAAAACCAGAACGTGTTCGGCGATTTTCGATTTTCCCCGCACTTTAGGAATTTGTTATAAACCCAACGTTTCTAGAACGAACATTGAAAGTTAAAACTGCATCGATTAACAGTCGTCTGGAGCGGCGGGCGCCCCCGATGGCAACACCCCCAGGCCCTCTACGGGGCAGACGACCATCCGGAGGCGCCCGATCAGCGGCCCCTCGGGTCTTGCCCGTATCGTAGGCAATGCACCGAATGCTCGCCATCGAATTTTATCGAAGGCCTATTTCAGACTGTGATGGGCCCAACGTAGAGGTGTCGAGCCCCCTGCGCGTCATATCGCCACACAGAGTGCTTCCATGCCAATCTCGCACCAATGTCGTTAAATTTACCCAATGAAGCCGTCACGCGCCGCAGCCCTCTATCAAATCTCGCAAACGATACGCGCGCGACGAATCGAATTGATCGATAAGGAAGTCGAGGACGACGCGCAGATCGCCTCCCAGCACCCCCCGCCGAGCCATCCTTGACCCCAGCTCTTCAGCGGCACGAGCACAAATTTCCTCGAGATGATATTGCATATTTGAATCGAGTCGCGAAGAAGAGAGGCTGACCCCGTTGCGGATAACCATCGCGCACCAGTGGAGGCCCTTTTCCAGGCGCTCGGGTACAACCTCATGCAGCAGATATGCGAACGATGTCAGAGCTGCAGTCCCTTTTTGTCGCCGTGAGACCTTGGAGAAGAAGCCATCCCACCGGTCGTAGCCCAAAAATGACTCAAACTCGTTATGGGACCAAGACGGATCCGCAAAAAGCAACGCTTCTAGCAAATCGTCGGGATTGCTTCTGTTATCGAATGAAACATTGACCGAAAAACACGCTTCATAAGTCTCGCTCCAATACGCGAAGAATAGCGAGTCGTCCAGCCTCCCCCGAAGTCGGGCATAGAGTAATTCAGACAGAAAACGCCCACCCACATATTGTTGAAGCAACAGCGGAGCAATCTCGGCAAGAATACGACGAAAGCAACTTGGCTTTGTCTCAATTAACCACATCGCAACATGTCGCACAAAGCGAACCTGAGAATCAAAAATCCATGAGGCGTCTCGGTGGGCCATCAGCCCAGATGAAGTCGCCTTTATATAGTCTTCTATAGCAAATGGATCGCACCCGTCTTTGCTGCAAGCTGCCACCAAGACGAAACACGTCGCAAGGTGTTTCGGATTGTAGACAACGTAGTTTTCCAAATAAGAGACACCAAGATCCATGGCGATGATTCGTTCCGGCAATCGCGGATATTCTTCAAGGAGTAATTCCATCGGTTTATCGTTACTCAACCGACGCTCTGGAACGGGAACCCGCAAAGCGTCCTTCCGATTCTTATCCCAGAACTTACCAGCTGTAAGATACCCAACTAGAAAGGCCTCGATTGCACGGACATTCCCTGAATAATAGGCTCCTATAGCCTCTATTAAAATCGAGTGCAAAGCTCTATCCGAACCAACGACCAGCCTTGCAACAAGAGTCGGAAATTCGCCCACTCCCCGAGCCGCAGACAAAACGCAAGCTTTGACAAGTGCCTCAAGAGAAGACTCTCGATGAGGGGGATACGCATTTGCGGCACCTAGGCATTCCGAAACAAACTCGTAACACCATTCGAGCTCGGATTCCGAAAGTCCATCCAAATAGTCTCGAAGAGCAATTGCAACTGTGTATTCACACGCATCACGGAGAAACAAGGCCGCGCCGTCACCATCTATCAGTTTCTTAGCATGAGCCAAAGCGGCGTTGATTGAATCGAAGTCATCGTTAAACTGAGCACCCTTTTCCCATCCGTTGTGCGCCCACGTATAAAAAGCAAGAGATTGACTCGGATTCGCATCTTCCAGCATTGCTTTATGCTGTTCTAGCTTTTCTGCCAAATCCTTGTCTGGATTAATCTCCAATAGCACTCCAGGATGATTCGGGTCATCTGAATTTCCAGCAACCTTAAGTCGCCGCGAATCCATCTGCTGGTACGCCCATCTAGCGACCGCATCTTCCTCATCCGATGACCCGATCATGTCGTCAATAATCGAATGGATGCGTTCGGCAGCGCTAGTCTTTCCATCCAGCAGAAAAAGGCTGCTGTTAAGCTGAACAAGAAGCGCGGCGTTTGAAATCTGCTTCTCACTAATTCGATACTTCGAAACAATCTCTCTGTCTTGGTTATGCAGATAGTGGCTCGCAAAAGGAGAGACCGCCGGATCAAACCACCCGTTCATCCGTCTACCTTTATCCAGCATAACCACAGCTCGACAAGAAAGTAACGTGCAGAGTACGTCGGGGCATTTTATCGGTGCATTCAATACGGCCGAGACGACCACAGATACAACCGAACAAGAACGTGATGCCTTCAAAGCTGTAAAGCACACGTATTCAAGCTGCTCGGAAGTAACCGCATCCGAAACCTCAAGTAACCATCGCTCAAACGCCATCATGATTGACGAGTACAAATCGGAACCGCAGCCATTTAAATGCGCCGTCCACAGTCTGCTACTAAAAATATAGCTTCTGTCTATCTCGCCCAGCCGCATGCTCGCTTCAAAACATTCATCTGCAAAATTCGAGTGCAAGAGAGCGTCAGCAACATGGTCGGCAATTCTGCAGACTAACCGCAATGCAGCATTCCAATCAGACCTAAATAGGGCATAGACAGGAGTCTGCATGGCGCTTGCCGGATAGTACGACATTTCGCGGGAGCGGAGCGCGAATTCCCTTTCGTAATCAAAGGGCATCTCATAAAATTCGATTTTATGATCGCCCTTGATTGTCCAGGCGTTAAATAAGAACTCCGAGTACTCACTTGGAATAACGCGTGCAACATACCATGTCGATAGAGAATCCTTAATCAAACCTTGGAATAAGGGGTGGTTACATTCCCTGCAATCATCCCAATCCCTCTCCTGCGCACAATAGGCTGCCAATTCTTGGCACAGCTCTCTCGCCGTTTCAAGAACAACCGAAACGCATGTTTCTTCTGCACCGTTATATTGATAGGGATTGCTCTCATGCTCAATCTTCTTTATCAACACGAGCGCAATCAGACCTGCTTGGCGCGCCGTTTCTCCAGTATGGTTGCTTTTGCTCCAAACATCTAGAACTTTAACGAGATCAAGAGACGCCTCTAGAGGAATCTCTTCCCTATAGCTATAAAGAAAAGCAATATAATCCCTCCAGCCGTAGCCAGATGGTTTTTCCTGAAGGGGAACCTTGCCTTCGAATCCGCTATTTGATATGCGTTCCATAGCCTCATTATCGATATCCATGCAAGAGCGCCGCAACGTTTTTCCCAGATCGCACGCAAAGGCCCAGCCATTCGCCTTAAGTTCAAAGGAGAATTGCGATAACAACTCTGCCGTTTGGTCGGACCGCAGCATCGAACGATGGATGCAATCTCCCCACTTCTGATATACGTCTTCGTCGCCAAGCACTTCTTCGGCGAGGCATTCCAGCGCACCGCGGCTTGCGCCACCGCTCTCAACAAGCCAATTAGACAGCATTTTCTTCGTCGCAAAATCCGGCTTCAACTCAGCCAAAAAACGTCTAGTTGAATCTGATATCGAAAGAAGATGATTTAGCAGCGCGTCAATTGCAAGCTCTTCATAATAATCGTGAGCGAAACGCACGCTCTGCATATCAAAACTGACGATAAACCCGGCTTTTCGATACCGTTCGAGCACTTTCATGTTGGGTGTAAAGCTCGTCTTGGAATATGAAAGCCGACGAGACGCCATCCAGAAAACCGTCTCTTTTCTCAATGCAGATTCTGCTTCGCTATCACCTTTGAGATAGAGCTCGTTAAGGACAAAATCTCTCAATGCTTCTTCTGACGTTATTTGCCCCGGCCTCACCTTTGAGAGGACTTTGGCGATAATGGGCTTTCTGAACGGAGGGGCAGAAGCGATTGAAGAATACTTGTCCGCATAACCTAAACGAATAAGATAGTCGCGCGCCTGATCTTCGCTAAAGCCACCAACCGAAACAACTGTATAAGCAGGCTCAAACGCATCATGAACGAGCTCTTCCACTTCTCTTCTACATGAAGAGCGAACCGTCACGAGAACCGTCCAGTTTCCGTCGTGCGCAAAACCAAATAAAGCGGCTGGTAAGGAACGGTTCTGCGATTCGAACAAGTACTCGGCAGAATCAACCAGCAGATAGCGCTTGTCCGTTGATTGAAAGGCACGTTGAACATCGCTTAGCCCAAGCCCGCGCCAGCCGCCAATCAGGTCTTCCTCGCTCCTCCAAGCGTCAGCGTCATGACAGTCCACCACAACAACAATCGAATCACTGGGGAGCGAGGACAGGTAGTCTTTGGCGACCGCGGTCTTGCCAACGCCCGAGTCACCCACAAGCAATACAACGCTGTTCCCCTTACGAAATCCCCCGCGAATCTGCTCGAGCAGGTCACTCCGGTCAATCTTAAATTCATCATCTTTAATGAAAACTGAAGTATCGATGTGCTTAAAGTAGCGCTTGCCCTGATCAACAAGACGTAACCCCAAGCCAAAGGCATCATGCAGATTGCTCGAGAAAAAGTGCCGTGCTATTGCTTCGTTCTCAAGCAACACAAACGAAGATTCAAAGGCGGATGCAAGAAACCAGTCTATTTTTATTCCAAGGCGAGCGGCATGGTCTTCGGTTTCTGTCTTAGCCACAGGGTCCTGAACGCCGTCCGAGCTTATATTCCCTGCCCCAAAATCCCTATTGCAATAGAAAACAAGACGCGTCATTTCTGGATAACACTTATGGGCCTCATCCACAGCGGCAATTAGTTCGCGCCTCTTTTGCGAAAGAGATACTTGATAGTACTTTGCCTGCCACCCAATTACCTCGTCATTAACCGCAATTGGGTCAGTTTCGATCCCAGGATTATTGATGTAACGAGATATGCCCATCTCGCACCCATGTTCTTTACAAAACAGCAGGTAGCAAAGCTGCTCAAAAGCAGCCTGCTCATTGCCGCTAAACTTGCAAGCAAATACATTCCAGTCTGCAAGAACCAACTCTAAGACCTCCGCGCACGTACGGGAAAGGGACGCCTTCTACATGCATCAATAATACTAGCAAGGCGCCCGTTTCGTTTTTCTTGCTTTGTGCAGACGTTCTCAACCTCAATCGAACAGGACACCATCTGAGAATCAAGTAATTGACTTTGAACATCAGAGTGGGACCAGTATCTGCATCGACACCGAAACCGCGAAATTCCAGAAGATGAACTTGATCGTCGATACCCAAGAAAGGTTTGTCAAACTTAACTGGTTTTAAATGAAGAGAGGCGGCCATCCAGAAGAACAACCGCCTCTTCGCAAGACGCAAGGCCGAAGGTTGACTGCGTCAATACCGCAGGTTGACTCTAGTACCAGGGTCCTAAAGGGACAATTCAATTTTCGGCAGCAAGTAATACCCTTCGTGAATCTACATGAACGCAGCCGACTGCTACCATGATCTGCATAGCGAGCAGGACGATTCATTGGAAGCTTCTTTACCGTACGAGATAGGCATCTACGTCAACTGACTCTTGCCGATCTACTGCATGTTCAAGGTGTGAGAGGGCAATATCGTAAACAGCGCCATCGGAATTACCAAGTGGATGATCGATAGATTAAGGTGCGCTGGCGGCTGGATCGGCATCATGTGGTATGACCGCTTCGAGCGGCTACTAAATAGGAAGATCAATACCGGAGCTGATATTTCTTCACGGTCCAGTGCAACCATGCCAAGCAGGCTGTAAAAATCGCCAAAAAAGAGGGCCGACGCATCAACCCTCTTCAGGTGTCGCCCGAAAGCTTCCATCGCAGTTGCCTATATTTTAGTCGATATCCTATGTTTGTCTACGGGCACAGCTCCAAAGAATGTCATCTCCATCTTTAGCCTCCATCTTTAGCTGCTGCTTCTTAAGAAGTAGCTATATAGCTACGAAGTGCATCCATCTTGCTCCTGGCCCCAGTCTTTACTATTTTATGAAAATCTGAGGAAGACAAAGAGCCGTGCAAGTCTTCCAGCACGCTAGAGTAGTTCCGAATTAACTGATAGCACTCAGTTTTGGAAACCATCATCTTTCTGAGCAGATAGACAATTAGGACGACATAATCAGTAATAGTTGAAAAGTCTATAGAGGGAACGCCAACCTCGGATGACAGCATCTGGCCAAGCTGATTTCCCACTTTTGCCCTTTTAAACCTCACGTCATAAACAGCGCTATTATGAGCGATTGCGTTACGAAGGTCCTTAAGAACGAAGATAGTACGTTCGAGAAGCCCGGGACCGTCGTAATTGTTCGGAAGCTTTAGGTCATCAGATATGCTCTGTCTAACCGAGCCCTTTAAGCACGAATAGAAAACACCGAAGTTTCCTAGAGTCATGACCTCGAATAGCGCCCAAATAGGCAAGGGTTTATCGCTGTCGTAAAAATGCCTAACAACAGGGTTCTTGGAGTAATTGTACTGAATTAATCTATTGATTTCCGTGTTGAGCTGTCGCTGAGATTATCGACGCAAGATAGGAACCATTAGTCCCAAAGACTAAATCGTTTAAGTCACTTCCCCCAACAAGACAACGATTCAGAGAGTCAACCTGTTCCGCTATGAGAGGCCAAACGAGTTTCCCGCCGGTCGGTTCACAACTGCGGAAGGCCACTGCGAATTGTGATGACAGTGGGAAATAAACCGCCACAGGGTCCGCATCGGATGTCGACATCCATTCAGCGTGCAGCGGAAAAGACGTAGCTATGAACTCACAATTATCAGGCGCCGCAAAAAATGTGACGTTCATCGGTTTCAGTATATCAACTATCTGCATCAAAGGCGCACGCTCGTCCGTGGAAAATAGCGCGGCATCCATTATTGCCATTTCCACAATAGCCGGAAGATCGTCCTTAAGCCCCATGACTTCAAGCGTCTCAAGATCGCTGACGGTCAAAGTTTCCTTTTCAAATAGAAACGGAATTAAAGTTGATGCTTTTTTCCGTTCCGGACCAAGCCATTTTGGATGGCGAACAACAAGAGAAGCAATGAATGCGATTAAGCAATCAATCAGCTCAACCAGGCGTGCAGTGCCGATAAGCTCACCATCGTCTAAACACCCAAGAAGCTCTTCGTACTTTGGGGCCAAGCGTGACTCCACCTGGCTGAGCATATCTTCGATGGCGCCCTCCTGAAAATAAGTACTCTCCGAACGGCTTTTTACCTCATGCAAGTACTTCTCGGAGCAAATACCATCTGGTTTGCACCTAAATACACTTCCTGGCTTTCCATTTTCAATCCGAATAACGGAGAGCATCGAGTCAGAAGCAGCAAAATTCTTGAGATAGAAGCGTGGAATATAGTGTTGGTTTTTGACCATCGCTTCCTCCAAAATACAACGCCAAATCAATGGCTACCGAGCACTCAAGCGCTTGATCTTCCTGTAAATCTTAGCCTCATCAGGGGCAATCGGATCATTAGGAAACGCCTTTTGGGCTCTCGCCACATAGGAAAGAAAGTTCCCATAGCGAGAAAATGCAGAAGTGTCAGCATCACCCGAGGGGCATAACCTTCTTCCCTTAATACCGAGCGGTGAATAATGTTGATACAGGGCGAAGACGCGCTTTTTTGATGCGCGCCTTCCCTCCCCCTGATTAGAACGCACAATCGCACTGGCCGCCTCACGGAGACGCTTGTGGTACCTTCCAACCGTAGACTGTCGAAGTCTTACAACGCGCCCGTCAAAGTCAAACCCCAGGAAACTGGCTTTCTGCGCCGGGTGTGCACCAGAATACGAAAGAACCTCACCCGCACGAACGCTTTCAAAATCAAGCTGAGCAACTCCGTCGCCATCAACCCGGAACACCTTGGTTTTCTCAGGTTGCAGTTTAACGGAATCGACATCGGCCATTAGATTGATTGCCTCTACAAGTGCATCAAAGCCAGATTTTGGAACGGCAATAATAAAGTCATCGCAATAACGAAGATACAAGCCACCAACCCGTTCAACGGCAAGCCTGACTTTCATATCGATATCGGCCATATAGATGTTAGCGAGCACTCCACTTGCAGCAAGACCCTGAGGAATGCCGAGATCAATACCCGTTCGCCGCCACGGCCTGGTGATGACTTTACTTTTGTTTGCAAGAAATTCAGACTTTGGCAAGATAACATCTAGCTTATTAAGTTCACGAATAGACTTGAACCGAAGATCGATAGCCGCTTCGCTGATCATTTTCTCCCGAGTAGGATCGATTGCTGGCCATGGCAATTCATGTCGAGCAGCCAAATCAGCAATAGGCCAGCACGAATAGCGAAGGATATTTTTAATAACTTGATAGTGATCGTCCGGCAAGCGTCCACTGGGAAACAACGAACGCAACGACGCTATTAGATGGGCATGATTTAGGTTGTCGAAGAAGCTCTCGAAATCACCCGTAAGCACAAAAGCCGAATCTTGCTCACGCATATAGTCGAATGCCTTTTTAGCTGAGGAAATATTGCTGCCAGCAGTTACGGCGCTGTCTGATGAAAGCGAAGAGCGGTACGCTACGGCAACCTCATTAAACTCTTCGGCAATAGCCTTCTTGTTATATAAGTCCGACCACAGATAAGAGTAGTACTGGAAGACGCGGTGATCGAAATGCGAGGCATAAGCGATATTGCGAACTTTGCAGCTTCGCTTACCTCCACGATACCGAACAGTAATGATCTCGTTGGAAATTAGAGGGTAGAACGCATGATGAGAAACGTACTCTGAATCTAAAATCTTGGCCTGAACTTCGGCAAAAGAGGCCCTATGATCGAAATGGGCATATGAACTTTTGGAACTATATCGAGGAATACGAGCGATATCGAACTCGGCCAAAATACCCCCAAATAAATCAACCTGTCCGGATCAACAAGCGGCGGCTAACCCTCCCCGGACAGGCTAATCAAAGGCGCAGCAAGTGCAACCAACGCTTTCGCGGCCACCTAAAACAATGCTTGCCTATGGCATACTAGACGAAAGCGAGGAATTGGTACTTATGACCATCGAGGCTCTTATCCAGCTAGCAGCAGGCAACGCTGGTGTCAATGTTGCGAACGTCGGAATTTCGTCGTTTGCGATATTGACAGCAGTAGCGTACCCCATCGCCAACTCGCGATGGGCAGTGATTTTTATTCCCCATTCTTGCTTTGCTTAAACAGGTTATAAGAAATCAGCTCATGCAGTTAACAGCGCCTTGATGCACACTCAATTGTCTTGACGGCGATCGCATCGAAAATGCTGGTGCGCCCCTACGGATACAAGCGCCTCCCCATCTAATGCATGTACACGGTCCGCGAAAACAATATCGCCGACAACACCGTGAAAATCCCGATGTGCATAATCCAGGAGTTTGGATGCGCAGACGGGTGGATTGGCATTGATCAGTATGGCCGCTTCGCACTCCTCGCCGACGGACACATCGTCGAGGGCGAAGACATCTACGCACAGCGAGGCCGAGGACCAACCCCTCCCCAACATTCCCCAGAAAGTTCGCTGATGTTGACTGGGGTTCCCGTAAAATAAACCGAAACAAAATATGTGCGGAGTGCTGGCCTGGAGCTGCCTTCGGACCCTATTGACTGCTCACCGAGAGGCTCCGCTATGAAACGACCCCTTTACTACTTGCTCTGCGCGATCGCGTGCACGTCCATGGTCGGCGCGACGATGCCCATGGCAGCCATCGCGGAGGCAATTCAGCCCCAAGAGACCACCGAGCAGCAGGCGCAAGCCGACGCCACGAGCAGCGGCACAGACAAGGCTGAAGACGGCACCAACACAAATGCGACAGCAGATTCCGCAGAGGACAGCACCGCAACATCTACCGGCACCAGCCAGACCGACCCCGCGGACGCCAACACCACAGACACCGCCACCCCCGGCACCGCCGCCGCAACCGGCGCGGCCACCACAGCCCCCACCCCATCCCTCCGAGCCCGCACCAACCCCACGCCCGCCGCAATCTCCGCCACGTCACAAACCACCTACGCCCACTCCGCCACGGCAACCCAAAACGGCGTCACCTTCACCGTCTCGTGGAACGACGCCCCCGCGGGCACCGCGACGACCTTCCACGTAACCCAGACCAACGGCTCGTCCCAGGCCAAGGCGCGCATGGACGTGCCCACCTATTGGGACGGCGGCAGCCATGAGAGCGTCTGCGACCCGTCGCGACCGGCATGGTCCAGCTACCACAGTCTGGGCACCGCGGGCCACGACTTTACCTTTGACTTCACGGCATCGGGCACGTACCGCATCTACTTCTACTTTATGGACAACGACAGAAACGACCCCCAAAACGACAAGGGGATCTACTACCTGCGCACCACTGCGGAGTTGACCGTAAACGACGCCGCCCGCCCAAGCGTCACGCAGATCGTCAACAACGCCGTGGCTCAGTGCAGGCAAGAGACAAACGGCTCGGAATACGACATGGCGCTGTGGCTCCACGACTGGACGCTCGACCAGCTGGAGTACGACCACAACCTCAACTGGTGCTCGGCCGAAAGCGGCCTCACGCGCCACCAGGGCACCTGCGAGAGCTACCAGCGCATCTACTCCAAGCTCCTTGACGCCGCGGGCATCGCCAACGGGCGCATCACCGGCAACGGCCACACCTGGAACGCCGTAAAGATCGACGGCAAATGGTGCCAGATGGACCTAACCTGGGACGACACCAGTGACAACTGGTACGGAGACCTGGACCAGCGCCATCTGTACTTTGGCCTGACCACAAGCTCATGGCAATCGCCCACTCCGACCACACGGTCGTTCATTAATCAATGCATGAAATACGAATTGAACTTCAAAACAGATGAGGGCTCGCAAGCTCCATCCACTTACGCATGGCTCCTTTACAACAAATGTATGGACCTTTTAAACCCCGAACAATATCGGATTGAGTATTGGGCCAATGAGCTCGCTCGCAACGAAGGAGCCAGAAAAGCCGCCTTTGAGTTCTTCTCCAAAGACGCCATAAAAGCTAAAGACGCACGCGAGCAGGCAAGAATTCTATACAACATATTGGCGGGAATCACCAACCCAACCGAATATCAACTCTCTTATTGGACTAAAGCCATTTCAGCAAATGGCCTCAAATGCTCAGTTGATGAGTTCTGCAAGCAAGATCTTTTTAAAAAACAATGCCTTCTATATAACATTCGTTATTAGGCGCAATCGATACCAGTTAATAAGCCACCTCAACAGGAATAACCACGATGAACCGTAATACCAATTTCGGTCGAACAAACTAAGTACCGCTAGTCAATTCGACACACCATCGTAAAAACCTTAGTGTCCATTTCTCTCCGCTCGATGAACAACCGACAGCACAAAATCCGCAACGTTGGCAGCAGCGTTCACAGCAAACCTTGCATGATAGTCCTCGATGTTCACCCTTGATGCCCCCACTCCGTGAGCATCGCCCTGTTTATTTCTCATCTGGCCAATAGAGTCGACAATTTTATTGAGTCCATTTACCAAGTCACAAATTCTCCTATCCATTGTCTTATCAGCATGAATGTTATAGAGGCATTTGACTTGAGAGAACATTTTTCCGACATCGCCGCTGCTCGAAGGCTGTTCTCCTTTGCGTTCGATAGCCCAACAGAAGACCTCTTCTAGTAATGTTCTCGCTTTAGTGAGAGCGCTATCGAAATTCCCAAGTTCAATATCTTCCTGGGCTCTATTGGCCATATCTTTAATATAAGAACGGTCAATCGTGTTGATTGAAGGAATAGACATCGCGGGCACGTCATCGACTGACGCAATGACGTAGTTATTACCGAAACATCTCAGTTCATGTCCACCAAAGAATAGCATGCTGTTAATGGCGGCGATAGCACCCTCAACAATCGCGGCATGTCTCCGTTTTATTTCCTCCGGCGTCAGGCCAGAAAACTCTTTTTGGAAACGCGCGAGGTTAAAGAAATAGGCCAACATATCAGAAACACGATTATTCTCGATGCAATGCTCAAGCAGGGCTTCAACATACATCCACCGGCTAGATGAACCATACGAAGCATCTATTCCAAACTTATTGAGCACTTCAACTAACTTAGGGCCCGATTGATACGGAAGGGAGACCTCTTCATCAAGCGCGTCTGAACGAAATGACGTATCTCCATCCAAGATAGCGTACACATCTTTGGATTTAAGTAAGTTAAATCCAGCCTGCTCTTTCTTAAACATGGGCCCACCTTAATTTGAACTGAAACGCTTGGCCAATTGTATCCCTCTAAAACACATGTCAAGCCACGTCGCTATTCAAGCAGCTGAATCATCTCGTTCCGTCAGTTCTGAAAGGAGCCGCATTCCTCTCCAATCTAAAGCACCTTGATGACGGTGGTCATATCGCCCATGCTACTCGACATCATCTTCGATGTCCTCTCCGTCGGTCTCGCCAAAGCCAACATTGTCCAAAGCCGAATAAGCAGGCCCAATCTGATTCCACTTTATGGAATCAATCGCTTCAAGGTATGAACTCAAAGCATTAAGCTGATTCTGCCGAGCCATAGCCGTAATCTTCGCAAAGGAATCAGTCGCTAGGCCGACCTTCGACAGGGACGAAGGAATCTGCGCAGCCATATCGGAATAGTGATTAGACAAGTTGTACTTCAACAACGCACGCGATGCCGCCGCAACAGACTCCGCGTTTTTCTGACTCATCGTCTTGATAGCCTGTGAGGCAGCCTCATAAGAAGACTTTAACGTTTCCTTGTCAGCCATTTCCACATTTTCCTTAGACATAAACGTCTTGTCAGTCATTAAGTCAACAGGATTTGAATAGAAGCGGCAACCTTCCAATCTGGAGGCAATTTGTTCATGCAAGATATAGCCCTTGCCATCGCTAGCCTTCGTTGCAAAATCGGCTGTATTGCTGCTACAAATAGCCATTTCTGCACCCGGGTTATCATTCATAAAACGCTCTAGAGCTGCGACGATTAGACAGTCCTCCTGAACTAGGCCCCATTCCGCCTTTGACTTCGATGGCTTATTGCCCTTAATAGCCATTTTTGTCGCAACGATAATATCCTCCTGTATAAGAGGGAGAACTACGCACTTATCGGACTCATTCGAAATATGATTAATTAAATCCAGCGCATCATTAACATCACTATTAAGTTCAGCCCGAGCGGCCTTCACGGCATCAAGCAGCTTTGTTTTGGCCGAATGACTTAAAAGCGAGTTTTCAGCTACTTCCTGCACACTCTATTTGACCGCTCCAAAAGACTCAGCGGCGACAGACATGGTCTGTGGCAGAACCTTTTCCAACTCGAGTTGAACGACCTCGGGGAGAATCAATTTGACACCGTTTTCCCGCAATCGCCCCATCAAACGCTCGAGCAATTTCGGACTAGATTTTTCCTTGCGAGTAAACGCACAATCAACGATTACACAGGTGTCAAGAAAGACGTATTTCATGAGTTTACATCCTAGAAAACGATGTCTGCCAATGGGCCACTCTTATCCCCTACAGCCGCAACATAAAGCACGATGCGTCATCGTGCAGCTTAAGCCGCGGACAACGATCAAAGTCAGGGTCCAGGTTTTCCTCGGCACGTAGACGGACAAGGAGCTCATCAAACGACTCGCGAGTCGCGTCAGCGAGAAACGCTGCGGAATCGGCCAACCCAAACAGATTAAATGCTCGCTCCAACCCGTCTGACATAGCACAAACGTAAGCGATATCCTCAATGCAAAACCGCCTCACATTGAGATGCCCCAAGGCAACCCCAGACGGATCAAGAATCCAATAACCATCGGGTTTATTCTTGAGTTGACGGTTCGCAAGCAATATATCGTTGACGGCAGCACGCTTCTGCACCCCAGTCATTGCTCTGCCACGCGAGCGATCGACCATCACGTCCACTGCTGTTTGATCGAGCTCCGCAATCCGCTCATCAGACATAGTCACGAGCGAGCCGTCTTTAAAACCAATGAACGCTGGAGAGTCACCTAGGGAGACAATATCGACCGAATCACCTGAAACAGAGGCGGCCACCAGCGTGGAGGAGGGAAACAGTTCCTCGTTGTCCGTCACACCGTGTTTGCCGATAAAGTCACGCGAATCATCCACCGCGAGGCGTATAGAATCGACAATCCCACGGGACGCATCTAAATACTCACATATGCGGCCGCCAACAAAATGGCTGAACCACCGAGCGTCCGAACCAGAATGGTGCGGCAGCACACGCGTGCCGGTGATGCCAGAGGCTCCATCGAGCAGCACAGCATATGTCGACCCAACTGCGACGTAATCTTCATTAACCTGATTACCTATAGCAGAGCAGGAAAACTTGGCCTTGAACATGGAATCACCGCTTTCGGTAAACTGGCAAGCAAACGCAAAGCCATATCATCACTACCTAAGCCTGAGCAGACTTCAGGAATTTCGCCTTTGCTTTCTGGTTACCATTGAACACAGTATCAACAAGAGATTGACGTGCAGATTTGCTCATATGAGGATGCTCGACAATATATCCAGCAGACAAAACCGTAATCGCCACAATAAAAGGCCACGCGGCATGCTCCCGCGCAGTCTTAATGGATTTCTTTGCTACGTTGCAAAACTCCTTCTCGGAGTTCGACCGCAGATATAGCGCGAGCATAAATAGCGAGTAAAAATCGCTTTCGTCAATAATCCTGGAGAAACCCAGAACACTAAGAGGTCCACAGGCATTAGACGCTACCGTGTCCAGCTGTCCGATACAGCCCGACAGCGCTACTATAGATAATAACTTTCTAATTTTTGGCCTAGCCTCTTCCGGAGAATCTAGCTGGCCAACAACATCTTCGACCATTTCGTCGTAGGAATCATCAACCGCTTCTAAAAGCAAATTGAGAGCAGCGCCAGTTGCGTAGTAGATTTGTTCTCTAACAGTCGCCTTAAGCGGCTCCTTTAGTTTTACCTGCTGTCGATTAAGGCAACGTCCCGCAATAGCAACATATTTCAAAGCAATAATTGCCGACTGAAAGGCGTTCCTCGTTTCGGGAACATCATATTCATAAACACCAGCATAACTAACCCTTTCAATGGCTTCGCAATTTCTTTGTTCCATCTCGTCAGTTACGCTGCGAATGACACCCGTACCTTCTTGAGAGGGTGGAGCAATCTTAAGACCTTCCAATCCACTTAAACACTCATAGGTTTTTCCCTTGCTAAAGATGACATTAGAGCCATTCACGGCATCCGATGCCTTTTCAACTAGTTTTTGCGTTAACCAGGGAATGAAACGAGTTCCCTCAAGCAAAACGAGTATCTCTTCATTAATGGGAAAATCGAGCTCATCCAAAAGGCGCATTACGTAGGATTCACCCAGCTCCACATCCTCGTCAAGCTCAAAATCAATTGCTTGGGCAACAAAATAGGCATAAAGGCTTCTCGAGGCAAAAGAGTACTCAAAGCCGTTGTCTTTAACTACGAGCACACCAGACTGGACAGAAGCGTCCATGATAATCTTTGGCTTAGCAGGAATACCGTATTCACTAAGATAGTTTTCAGCCACTTCAGAGAATGTCCTACTCGAGAATACAGTCATGCGATCAGAATGTATTTTTAGAGCAAGTTTCTTTAAAACGGTTATAACTGCATCGGCCAATTCATCAACTAGCCGATCATCGTCATCCGGAACAGCATTACGCATCCTCCTTTTGACGTTTGAATTCATAATTGACGTAAACGGCAAGTCACCCTTGATAAAAGACGCACCGGAATCATAAATGTAAAAATCAATATATTGGTTGATGAAGGGCGGAGTCATATCAAACAATTGAAAATGAGAGCCAACAGCTTTATCAACAATGGCAATAAGCTCATCTACCTGTGTATCGGAAAGCCCAGTACCCTTACATCTCTTTTGAATTAACTCGTCTCTTTTATTTTTCGTCCAAGGACAGATAAGCAGATGCCGAAAATCGACCTCGACTGTTTCGTCCAACTCTAACGTAAAACTATTAGCAGTAATTAAAACAATATTGCCGGCAGTCTTGAGCATCGATTTAATGACATCGGATTTTTTAGCTTTTCTCTTCAGAGAATCAAAGTCATCGACGAGCAAAAGAACTTTTTCACGAGGAATTCGTCCAAACAGTTCAACAGCTTCCCGAGTATCACCATACTGATCCTTGATAATGGATGACAGCGTTCGTGAAATGGAACCAGTTGAATAATCGGGAGTCAACAATAGAGGCGAATAGCCCATCGCCAACGACTCGCGGTATATGGCTTTAAGTAAAGAGCTCTTGCCCGCACGAATATCACTATGGATTTCAAGCGTTTTAACATCAAGCAGGTACTCCATAAAAGAATGGATATCAGATATTAACTTTTGATCGTTAATTCTTAGTTCACCATCTTTTGTGCCAGTTGCGATCTCTTCTTTCAAAGAAGGAAACACAAATGAGTCCTTAAATGAGTCCTTAAATGAGTCCTTAAATGATTCGCTTGAATTATCTTCAGTTTCAAAAAGCTCGTTCACAAAATCTGAGCGCGGTCTGAAGTACGATTTTGATTTTATATAACGCCGATAAGAGTGGGCCTCATCGAGAAGCGTGTGAATTTGTGCAGAGGCTTCCCAGCCATAGACCCTTTCCGCAAATTCATAGCTGCTAAACTCTCCAAAGCGAATTAGTAGCATTTTATAGGAGCTCTGGTCATCATCGCAAAGTGAATAGGTTCCTCCTCGCACGACAACACAGGACTCACCAGTCAAACCACCAACACGGCGACTTTGCCCCATGTGTTCATGCCCCGTAAACGCAAAGTCAAAGCAGCTAGCAAGCATATTCTCCAGGCTAATACGCTCATTATCGCGGAACCACTCTGGACCATGATGCGAAGCAAAAATATGAAGGCCTGAGTCCGGTGTGTTATCAAGTAGAGCGCGCTCAGGGTTTCTCAATACGTGAAACCCTTTATCATCACCATCAAGAGTAGATAAGGGGGCGCTATTAAAACCAGATACCGAGACTTGTGTCCCCTCAACCTCAAAAACAATTGGCTGTGGCTGACCTAAAACAAATTCGTTGTTATACTTGCTGGCAAACTCATAAAATGATGCCATATTGTCGAGATCCAGATCGTACTGCTCGCCAGAAAAGCACTCAATAGACTTACACGGGCCGTGCAAATCATGATTTCCCGGCAATATATAAACTTTCAATTGGTATTCAGGTTGGTTCAGTTGTTTAATCAGATAGTCAAAGAACATAGCCGCTGATTGATATTCGCTTTCCTTGCCAGTTCGGGCAACATCACCAGTAACAAGCAGCAATACGGTTCCAGACTTAATACTCTTTTTAATAGTCACGAGGATATCGTCTACCCGTTTTTGATAATTGCCCTGGAGTTCTTCGAAATGAAAATCCGTAAGCTGGACAATACAAAGCTGAGGATCAAAATCACGGCAATCCACTGCGCGACCTCCGAAATACTACTCCGTCGAATATATTGATTCTACCTACACACGCCACTCACTTACCAGGCATTAAAGAAACAATTAAAGGGACGGCTCCATACAAGGCAATCGGAATAAAGGCGAAAACGATACCAAAGATAATCAAGCGAAGACACAGCTTTTCGTCCCGCCCCGAAATGAGGGAAAACACTGCAAATACCATAATCAGCAGTCCAAACAAAGAGCATGCCAGAAAAGCAAGCTCGAAGAACTTCAGCGATGATTGTGAAGTAATAGACGCCATGGTAAAAACCACAGAAAGCACGGCGGAAAATAGACCAACAATTTCAACGTTACTTGACACACTTGCTTTTACGTTTTCAATTTCTTTAGAAGCACGGTCAGCAATTCTCTTATTCGACGACAGAAAGTCTGCACGCAATCGAGCGGCTTCAATATCGGCGAGATGCTTTGGATATTCAGGGGAAGTCGGATGCAGCAAAGACACGGCTTTGTCAAAATCAATGTATGCTTTATTCAAATCCCCCTTCAACGCATTAAGTCGAGCCCTTGTAACACGATATTTGGAATAAGACGGATCTAAACTGATTGCACGATTGACAGACTTGATGGCTTCATTGAGATAGGCGGAATCCACCTCTACACCGCTCTCCATAAGAGAGGCAACAATGTGAGCATACACGTTCAGGCACGAAGGCCTATCCGGGAATTGAGAGCAAAGAGCGCTTGCATCTTCTAGCAACTCGGTATGTGACTTACCGAGAGGATTACAAAACTCATAGCAGCTAAGATAAATAAGTTTGAAATCGATGTAATCTTCGAACCGAGTTGCCCCAAGTGTAATAAGTGACTGAAGTTTTTGACGGTCGCATGCCCGTCTATATATCACCGATAATAAATAGAAGCCGGTAAAGGTTACCTGGTTGTTTTTACTTTCTCCTTCATGGATAAACAGACGCTCCATGCGAGCGAGAACATCTTCGTAGTCGTAAGATGTATATACAGTGTCAGCCAAATCGGTAACAGCGGAATCATATTCAACGGTATTCGGTTTCGTATTCTCAAGAATACTATGCAAGTCACTGAGAAAGCGGTGGTGCATGCGTTCCGACCTCCCGAGCATACGCATCAGGCACCAGACAGCAGGCGCCAGGGTTACAACAACTAAGACGAATTTGAAAGCTACGGCCTATTGGGAGAATTCCTCAATAGGCCGTGTCATTTACAAAATAATATTCAAATACTCCCCCAGCTCTTCCTCCCAGTCGGGCATGTGGAACCCGACCGACTCGAGCCTGGAAAGGTCGAGCGCGGAGTGGACCGGGCGCGGGGCGACGGGGCCCTCGGCGCTCGCGT
>ERZ827126.749-NODE-749-length-40681-cov-5.039950_pt1 | contig 40681 bp, 54 predicted proteins | sample MGYA00519780_ERZ827126 | MGnify/ENA primary metagenome ERZ827126 (study PRJEB31778, sample SAMEA3449262) | human gut metagenome | biome: human gut; feature: human-associated habitat; material: faeces | place: United Kingdom | collected 2010/2012 ...
GATTAAAGATTTCAGAATATCCCGAATGTATGCAGTATCAGGGGCAATACCCTGTTATCAGCATTTCTCTGAAGAGTATGAAACAGGGAAGCTATAAAGATGCCTTTCATATGTTCAAAGTTTTGATTGCAAGAGAATATGACAGACACAAGGTCATCCTTAAAAGCGGCAAAATATCCGATTCAGAAAGAGATCTTTTTCACAGTATCCTAACTCAAAGAGCAGAGGATGCGTTTTATCTTGATTCTATAAAATTCTTATCGGACATAATGGTGAAATATTACAATAAGAACGTCATCATTTTGATCGATGAATACGATGTTCCGCTTGAAAACGCATTCCACCAGGGATTTTATACGGATATGGTGAACCTGATTCGTTCTGTATTTGAATCAGCACTGAAAACCAACCCCTCCCTTGACCGTGCATTTTTGACAGGCTGCCTGAGAGTTTCAAAGGAGAGTATTTTTACTGGACTGAATAATCTTCAGATTTTTTCAATCATGAGCACAAAATTTGATGACAGTTTCGGATTTACCCAAGAAGAAATCAACGTCATGCTTGAATGCTATGATTTAACAGACAAATCCTCAGATATTGCACATTGGTATGATGGCTACAAATTCAACGATGTTGATATTTATAACCCGTGGAGCGTTTTGAATTACCTGTCAGAGGCAGTTGAAAAAAGTTCTGCTCTATGCAAACCCTACTGGTCTAACACCAGTTCAAATGAAATCGTAAAGCGTCTGATTGAAGAATCCAACGACAGGACGAAAAATGCAATAGAAGAACTGATAAACGGCACGCCTGTCAGAGCACAGATTTATGAGGATATCACTTATGGAACGATAGATGTGAACAGCGAGTACATCTGGAGCTTTTTGCTTTTTACAGGATACCTGAAAGTGACCGCCTACGAAACCATCGGCGACGAGACCTATTATGAAATGGTGATCCCAAACACTGAGGTAAAGAGCATTTACAAAAACACCATTCGTGCCTGGTTTGAGAAGAAGATCAATGCAGACAGCAGAACGGATATCATCGAATCCATTATTTACGGCGAACCAGAAAAACTGGAAAAGCAGCTGCGGCACTGGCTGCTTACTACGATCAGTTATCATGATGAGCAGGAAAGCTATTATCACGGCTTTGTGACAGGGCTTGTTTCGGGATTTGCAGATTATGAAGTGCTGTCTAATATCGAATCTGGTGAAGGCCGATTTGACCTGGTTGTGAAACAGCGTTCTGACGCTGAATATGCTGCAATATTGGAATTCAAGATTGCAAAGACATACAAAGAGATGTCTGCCAAATGTGATGAAGCTTTACGGCAGATCGAGGAGAAGAACTACATCGCAGGGCTGCAGGATGAGCTTTACCGAAATGTTTCGAAGTATGGTATCTGTTTCTGTAAGAAGCGATGCCAGGTGAAATTCGGCGGCGTAGATCGATTTGAATATTAAGGAAGTAGGGCATTGCATACACTGGACAAAATTCAGCTTGCTTTCCCGTTCCTGTTGCTCTATGTTTCGCTACCAGAACGCAGAAATCAACGAGAACGCCCCTAGAATCGTTTCTACGGCGTTTTAAGCCGTTCACCCTCAAAACTATACTCTAAAAACGAAAAGCCGCTTAGAAACGATTCTAGGCGGCTTTTGAGTTATTCGCTTACAATTTCACCAGCACCCCACGGAGCGCCTGCGGCTGTTCCAGAATATACCACTTTGGGGATGTCCTTGAACGCATTGACGCCGATTGTGCTTACAGAATCCGGAACGTGCAGTTCTGTGATTTTGGTGCATCCGGAAAACGCACTTTTTCCGATGCTCGTTATTGTGTTCGGAATTGTTACATTGACCAGGCTTGTACAGCCAGAAAAAGCACTGTCACCAATGCTTGTTCCCGGCGGAATAATTGCCGTTTCAAGGGAAGTACAATTCTGAAATGTTCCGTTGGGAACGCCTGTTTCCTTTGTCGTATTCCGAATGGTTATATTTTTTAACAAGTAGCAATAACCGAATAAATTGTCGGTTAAATATGGGACTGTTGCGGAAACTAACTTTGCGCAGCCGGAAAATACACCTTTCGGGAAATTGTACTTGACGCTTTCCGGAAGAATGATTGATTCTAAGCTACAATCGGCGAAAGCAAATGCCCCGATTGAGAATACACCTTTCGGGAGATCGATTGTTCGGAGCAATGTCCCTCTAAATGCGCCGGTATCAATTTTTTCCAAATTGCTATTTTCCTCAAATGTGATTTCTTCCAATCCAGAATAAATGAACGCACCTTCGTCAATATCATACACGCTTGCCGGAATGTAAATTGATTTTAATTTTGAACAGTGTGCGAACGTAAATGAATATATTTCATCGAAATTTTCATTGTTCGGTAGAGTCACGCTTTCAAGGTTTTTACAACCGAAGAAACATTGACCCTTTCCGTTTTCCCCGTTATCTTGACCGACGCACTCAACTGTGTCCGGGATAACTATTGACTTAAGATTTACAGAACCCATGAATGCTTCTGAAGCAAGTTTTTTCGTTCCCTCTGGAATCTCGACACCGGTTAAGCAAGCATTGACCGAAAAACTTGCATTCGGATCTGACGGATATTCCAGGGTAGCCCATGACGTGCCGCCAATGACGGATTTTGTGAGATACTGGGTAATTACGTTATTTCCAATAATTGCATTCTTCAATACGATTTTCCGTCTTTGTGTATCAATTGTAAATTCGTCATTTTCAACGAACAAAACTCCGTTGATGTGTACCAGCAGGGAATCTCCTGTCTCATATTGCGTAATTAACGGAATCTCTGTTGTTTCCGTTGTCGCCTTGTACACACTCTGGAATGTTTTCATCGTCGTGTTGACTGTCAATTCTCCCTGGAGGCTGGAAAGCCATGAATCAAATGTTTCCTTCTGTTCCGCCATGTACTTTTCCAGTTCCGCCGTCTGTTCCTCGTAGTACTTGTAGAACTGGGCATTAAGCTGTGAAACATCCACTTGTTTCACAAGTCCGGTGATCCACGGGCAATAGTTGCTACCTCGATAGTCCCGGATGTCGCTCTGCGATATTGTCGCCGCATTTTTCCGGATGCGTACCCGTGCCAAGCATATTTCCGTTATCATTTCCGTGTTGGTCAGTGTGATTGCGCCGTCTGTGGAATCCTTGACGATGACGGAAACACTTCTTACATCGTCCGTCAGATCGCAGCGCAGGACAATTAACTTGTATGTGTCGGAACTTACCGACGCAGTGCCAAGATCAACGCTCATGATAGACGTGTTCTCGATCCAGTGCATATTAACAAGCGCACGTCCTGTTCCGATTGTGACCGTCATTCCGTCGCCGGCGTTGACCGCCAGCATATTTCCAACAGTCTGATACACGCCGTCGGAAACGAGTCCCTTGAAATACATCGTCATATCTTCGGCGTTGTATTTTCTGTCTCCGTTAATGCTGTTGAAATATCCGTATCTTATTGCCATTTCTTTACACACTCCATTCGTCAAAGGTCGGAACTCTGGTGTTTCCGCTGGTGGAATAGCTTTCGATAATTTCGGTAATTCGTGCCGTAGCTTTCATACCAAATTCATTTTCTACTTCCACGATGTCACCAAGTCCGCAGTACTTCGGGAAATTGTTTACCTCCCCAACATATTCAGAAACCGTACTCATTTCGGCTAGTTTATCCCTACCACGGGAAAATAACATGAATCCGTATTTCTCTTGTGGGGAAACGCCCTCGCTGGATAGGTCACGTGCATCCACGTACATTTCACGCCGTTCACGCCCGGTTTTTGTTCCGGAAAATACGGTTTTTCTCGCTGCTCCCTCACCTTCGCCGGCGACGAATGCGACGTTCTTGTAATTCTGCTTGTTATACGTGTATTCCGTATTTACAAGATTTTCAAATTCTGGGGAGAAAACTGCCGGGATGTTATCTTTTTGTGACCTTGTTCTATTTTTACCTTTGTACATCTCAAATGTAAATTTTCCATCAATCAGCGGCATTCGGAAACCGTATCCGTAAGACTGACACAGTTCCGACACAGATTCATAGACGTTGTCGCCGAAATATTGTGCTGTGATTTTTTCGGAAAAGCCTTTTGTTTCGCTTGTCACTGCGACTTCTTCCATCGTTCGTTCCGCCTTATTAGTGATTGGATTCGAGAAATTCCAGTCTACGAGATAATTTGCCAGTGTTTCGATTGCCATATTATCCGCATTCATACGGTCACACACTACCCGGCGATCCAGCAGGCTTTCCACACTGCGCCCGGATACTGTCAGATAATTTCCATTTTCCGCATCCGTCTTGATTGTGATTGCCTCAATGATCATGACAGTATCGCTTTCCGTGGTCTGTAAGTAATAATCTTCTCGCAGTAGATCCAGATACTCGCTTGTAACTGGGAGATACAGTTCAAAATCTCCGTGACCATAATAGCGAGTTGTCCAGATTAACGACACGTAATTATCAATCAGACCGATTCTTTTTCTGTCAGTGTCCAATACATAGATATACATTCAGATTCCCTCGTACTGTTCCGTATATTCCACCGATACTGTGAGATTACTTTCCCCAGATTCGCAGGAATAACTAATTTCATTTTCTCCGGATTCCAGTTGTAACCACGTTGAGCCGTCTTGCATATCATACAAGATGTTTGTTTCCACACCGTTCCGGAGAAGTGTAATTTTTTTGCCGTTAAAATGCGTTGTAATTGTTATGACATCACCTTTTTGCATTTCGACGTTCAGCCCGAAAAAGGTATTATTTGTCAGATTGTATATAACAGGGTTTACAATATCGCCGGCGTTCGCCGTGAGTCGGATTGTAATGCCCGTCGGGATTCCTCCGGCGTTTATAATTTTCGTTGTCACTTTCTCGATCCGTGAGAATTCCAGCCCCGGCGGTGGGTTGGTGAACGGAAATTCGAAAAGCGCAATTGTGTTTGAAAATTCCACGATCTGATTTTCCGCCGATCTGAAATAGGGATTCGGGCAGAGGATGGATATTTGCGCCACCTGGGAATTTGAAAAATGGTCAAGTTCGAACGATTCCACTTTTCCGGAAATGGACACGTCCAGGGAATCATGCCGGAAATACAATGTGACATCACTCTTGATACGGAAAAACTGATACAAGATCAGTCTGTTTTTTTCGATTTCCGGCAGCAACTGAATATACAGCACAATATTTCTCGTGCCGATTCGAGCGCTGTTGAATAATGCCCCGTCGCTCGTTGCGAATTCCGTTGTATTGATCGTGGCGGCAACAGGTGCCAGACCGTCAATATCGTATAAGCAATACTGTTTCGAGTTTGTGAAATCAAGAACAGCATTTGTTGACGTTTTCACTTTGGAAAAAATCACGGTCTAGCCCCCTTCAAAAGATTTTTGCTTTGGCGGTAAATTTCTAACCTGGATAAGGATTTCGGAGAGTAGTTGTTCTGTGTAAAATTCTGCACAACTGTATTTGCGGCGGCAGATGATCCTTGCACACTATTTCGCAGATCGTTTTTCAGAGTCTGCGCAGGTGCAAGCATTTTCTGCCCCATTGTTCGCATGGCATTAACTGCCGTATTGGTCTTGTCCTTGATACCCTTAGCAAGTCCCATTGGCAGGAACTGACCGATCTGTTTTTCCATGACCAGCGACGGGGAATGAATTCCGAAGAAATCCTTGATTCCGTCAAGAACGCCGTCCGCAAATCCGGAAATCTTGTCCTTAACCCATTGCGTCATGTTGTTAATACCGTTCCAGAGTCCCTCAACAATGTTTTTACCGATGGAGAGCATTTCACTGGGAATCTCTTTGATCTTGTTCACAATATTGTCAAATAAATCTTGTGCAGCTTCTTTACCTTTTTTGGGAAGATCCTTTGCGAAATCAGTGACTTTCGAAATGGTATTTTTCAACCACTCCCAGACCTTGCCGGGAAGATTTTTCACAGTGTTTACTACATTGTTCAAGAAATTCTGTGCGGTTTCTTTTGCCTTGTTGCGCATATTTATGCCCCATTCGGCAATTTTTGCAATTGTGTTTACAAGCCACTCCCAGACCTTGCCAGGCAAATCCTTGAAAAACTGGATGATATTATCGATGATTTTCGGAACTTCGTTCACGATCCAATCCTTGACATTTACCGCCCAATTTCCAAGGGTGCCGATAACGGCGCCGATTGCGTAGCCGATTTTGTATGGTAGATCCTGGAACCATTGTGCGATTGCATCAATGATTTCTTGTACTTTTTCCGCAAATTTATCCTTTACATTTTTTGCCCATTCTACAACTTTATCGACGCACTCACCGATTTTTTCACCGAATTTTTCCCCAAGCGGCGAAAGTGCCTCAATGATGGATTGCCAGATTTTCGGGACGTTTTTCCATAATTCCAAAATAATCTGCGGAATTGCCTTGATGATGCCCATGAACAAATTAAATGCTACCTGGTACATCTGGGGAAGGGAAGTTGTAAAGTACTGTACAATAGCGTTGATGATGTCCGGCAGCGCAATAATCAGAGCGTTGACAATATCTGGAATTGCGTGTATCAATGCCATTAATAATGTCATTGCTCCATCAAGAACCTGCGGAACACTTGTTGCGAAGAAATCGACAATCGCTTGAATAATGTCGGGAAGTGATGCGACCAGCGCTTGAATGATCTGCGGCAGTGCATCAATTAAACCATTTAACATTGTAACGGCAGCGTCGATAATCTGTGGTAATGCAGAACTAAGAAATTCCGTGATTGTGTTGATGAGTTCCGGCAAGCTTGCCATTAACTGATCAATTATCACGGGAAGGGCGTCAACGATCCCCATAAATAATTCCGTGGCGGCGGTCAGTACCTGCGGCAGTGCTGCACCTAATGTGGATAGAAGGGTAGAAACCAGCGTGCTAATTGTTCCGGCGATGTCCATATTTTGAAATGCGGATAGTAAATTTTCACAAAGTTCGATACCGGCTATTAGCAGATCCGGCGCAATCTCGATTATTTTTTGAATGATTTGAGCCGACACAGTGTTGATGGCGGTTAAAAATTGCGGTAGAAGTTGTACGATACCATTTGCCAATGTTGTGACAACGTCGCCAGCAGCAGAAACGATGTCGCCGGAACTTTCTGTGATACCTTGTATCAGGCTCTGAATCAGTGTCACACCGACTGTCGCAATTGTCGGCAGCGCATTTGTGATTGTGGTGAGAAGATTTATCAGGATATTTCCGACAGAATCGCCGATTTTTTCACCTGCGCCATCAACGCCATTTGTCAAATCCATGAATGCACTTGCCAAATTTTGAACATCTGGAACGATGGATGATAAAATTCCAGAACCGAATTCCGTGAACATCGCCAGAACAGGTGTAAACGCCGTTCCGATATCAGCAATACTCTGTTTCATATCCATCTGCGCCGTGTTCAGATCAATCATTGCCTTGTTGTTTTTCTGATACTCCTGCCCAAGGTCTCCGTACACGTCACTCAATGTGTCAATAATGAGTTGCTGCCGTTCCGACTCGCTGGAGCAAGCGGAAAGTTTGTCGTTGAAATCATCTTCTGTAACGCCTGCCCAGTTCAGAGCGTCGGCAAGGTTGCCCGTGATCTCTCCGACTTTCGCCGTCTCGTTGATGGATTCCGCCAGACCATCGAGGGGAATAGAATCACCATATTTTGCCCAGATACCGGCAGAAGAATTCAAAAGACTGTTCAGATTTTCCGTATTCGTTCCCATCGCCATCAAGTTGGAAACTGTGGTGTTGGCTGTGGTTTCGTCACCCAACACACCGTACATATTTTCGAAAGCGTCCTTTGCGAAATCAGCAGAATATCCACCGTCTTTTGCCGCAGTGGTAAGCTTTGTCATGTTGTCTGTAAATTCTTTTGATTCTTCAGTAGCGGCAGTGAGTCCGGCGGCAAGTCCGGTGACAGCTGCACCGATTCCGGTAACAACACCTTTTCCCAGAGATCCCAGGAAACCTTTTAACTTTCCGCTAGATTCTTCGGATTTCTTTCCGGTGTCCTCAATTTCGTCGTTTACGTCTTTCAGTTCTTTTTCTGCTTTTTTCGCATCGCTGCCAGCGTCTTTCAGAGCGTCACCAAGATCATCCGTTTCGTCGGCGGAATCGTCGGTTTCTTTTGTCAGATCTTCCAGGCGCTTTGTTTGCTTTTCAATCTCAGCCGCATTTCCTTTGATTGCCGCTTTCAGATTCGTAATTTTAATCTGCATATTTGCGGCGGCGTCGGAATCCTCGCCCTCTTTTTTCACAATTTTGTCAAGCTGAGTTTCGTAGTCCGCCAGAATTTTGGAATATGTCTGATTGTTGCTTGTCAGCTGCTGGATTTTTGCGCTTACACCGTCGGCAGAATCTTCCCACCGTTCGAGCCCGGCGACACCTTCCTTGAATTTGGCATTTGTTAACAGTATTTCTCTGTTTGCCTGTTGCAATTCGGATTTTAATTCGGAAATGTCAACCTTAAATTTTGTGGTGGTCTCTGTACTTTTCTTGCCCATTTTCTCACCCCTTTAGAACCATGTGTCTGGAGCAGGTTTCATTATTTTTCGTGGTTTTTTCTCTCGATTCTGATTCTTAGCGTACTTAACAGTACGGCGCATAAGTGTTACTACCTCATGCGCCGGATACTGTCTTATTCTGATCGGATCCAATCCGTGAAATCTCTCGCATAGTGATACAGTCACGTCGAAAAAAATCTCATATAGGGTGTCCTGCTCTCCACCCTCGATCAGTTTCCCGAATTATCACCAAGGCTGCTGATTTCCTTGATTGCGTACCGGAACACACCGAGGAAAATCGGAACGAGTTCTTTCACTTTGGTGTGCCGGATTTCGGAATCTGTGAGACCGGGGAAAATCTGTTTCAGCAGCGGTTTCAGCTGGGGCAGTACGTGCAGAATCATTTTTCCGACCGCTACATTATCATCAATCTTGTCAACGTCGATACAGTTAACCAGATCTTCGATTGTTCCCCACATGAGATCATATTCCGATGCGTTGTATGTTTTTGCGATTTCTCCCGTATTGTCATATACGTTCAGTTTCATTTCCATTTTGTACTACCTCCTAATTTTGGGATTAGACCTTTGACGACTGTGCCGCAGACGGAACTACTTTGTTGTGTACGTCCGATGGTGTCCATACCTTCTTCGTCCACGCCGCCTTCATTTCATCGGTCATTCCGCCATAGCGTTCGTCAACTACAATTCCGCTCATTGTTGCATTGGTAGTGGTCTTGCCGATAGTCTGTGCAAATTTGTAAATTGTGTTAACAGCGGTATAAGTAAGTTCCGTGTTGGTGGTATCGATAGAGTCAGATTCGGTGTTGACTTCTTCCGAGGGGATTGAGAACTGACCCTTGTACTTCCAACAGTAACGCCAGTTACCGTCGGTTCCTTTAGCCTTATATCCGATTGCGTAATACTTCGGTTTTACTTCGCCTTCCATCAACATTCCGGAATCAGAATCGAACGCCTGTCCGGTGATGTCCGCCAGAATTTCCAGCTTAGGCGGCGCAACAGTAAGTGTGAATGTTTCTGCACCCTTTGCATTGACAACGATCATTCCCTTGTTGTCGTAGTAGTGGGTTTCGCTGGACGACTCCACTTCCTTTGCAATTTTCGCAGTGTAGGACAGGCGTTTCGGTGTGCCTGTGGAAAACTGGGTTTCGGAATCCTCTGTTACTTCTGCGTAATAGAGATCTTCCACGCCCCGGAATTCGAATACATTATCTACTGCACTAGTAGCCATGTTTATTCCTCCTTTAATTTCAGATAGGAAACCGTGATTCCACGCCCAAAATGCGTACTTTCATCACTTGCCGCATCGTAGCCGTCGCCCCACGATTCCCATCCGTTTTCTTTCAATTTTTCTTTTGCTTTTCTCAACGTCTCGTAGACTTTTTCAATGTCCGTCGAGTAGAAATTTACATCATATTCGTACAGTACGCTGTTTTCCTTGTTATCATAGGCGCTTTGCGTGTTCGACGATTGATTCCAGAATGTAAAGAAACTGTCCGGATATGGTTCATCTTCCAACAGGCTACCTTGACGACGCACGGGAAAACCGAACGCTGACAGAATTTGAATCAGAAAATCTTCCATACTTACAAGTTCCTTTCAATCCATTTTTCAATTGCCTCTTTTTGCAGCGCCTTGGTTTCGCTCTTCGTTTTTTTGCCGTAAAAAGCATCATACAGACCGGAAACCGGTGCCATTTTGGGCGTACCGTGCATCAAATAGATTGACGTAAGACCGGATGCGTCCAGGTCATAACCGATATTTATTGATCCAGTATATCCAGACCATTCCACATCGTAGTTTTTATCGAGAGATCGTTTTGTTTCTCCCGTCCAGTACTTGCCGCCAGCTGGCATATTGCCTTTTTGCATAATCGCATCCGCCTTTGCGTTGATGTGATCTTTTGTTGCTTTCAAGGCGCTTTCCGTTGCTTGCTTTAAGCCGGATTCGTCCGCCATTCTGCCAATATTCCGCATGACCTCTTTCCAGCCGGTGAATTGTAAGCCAATCTTATTTTTTGCCACACTCACGCACCCCCGGAAACGGCACGGACTTTGAATTTCATGATCTGATTGCGCATACTAATATTTTCCGGCGTTCCTAATATCTCGTAGGCTTTCCCGTCGGCATTTTTTACGATGCAATCCGCCTTGATATCTGGTCTGTACCATGTTTCGATGGTTGCGGTATCTTCTACCGTTAACACGTCATTACTTGTTCGTTCTGTGCCGCCGAACGTGCGGAAAGAACAGTAGAATAATTCTCCCGTTTCCGGGTAGACTTTCTTCACGGTTCCTTTCACAACTTTCGTTTCCGGCACAAAAAAGAACATAGGAATTGTGAATGGCTCAGATGGTCTATACATTGACAACACCAGCTTTCAGCGCACGATTTTCTGCCGTGACCCGTACAACACAGATGATTGTGTTTCCTTCCGTCATAATGTCGGAAGTGCCGTCCCACTCCGCCCAGCCCGACAGATCATCGTTATAATTCGGGATTTTTTCCGTGAAACTATATCGGTAACGTGCGTCCGCTGTGTTGTCGGAAACTGTGATTTTCACTTTCCCGGTAGATGTTCCGGGCGACGAAGAAACCTCAATTACTCCGATTCTCTTATACACAAGCTGGGTGGCACGTTGAATGAAATACGGGGAAAATTCCGCAGAACCAGTCCCATAATTCCATAAGTCCGATACTCCACGAGTGATAAGACCGACAGACTCAGAACCATTTACAATGTTTTCCGGAACCCCAGCATCCGACAGGAAATTCTTGACATCATTAATGTATGTCAACAGGGTTGCATCCTGGTACGTGCCTGTGATGCCGATTCCGATTTTCACTTTTTCAAGCAGTTCTGCGTTTGTCATTTGTTACCAATCCCTTTCTTACTTACTGAAAATGTAAACGCTGTTGACGTCAAGCAGCTTGCCGTCCATGATGCACAATCCCTTGTTGAAATACTTGTTCTTCTCATCGTCGAACCAGCGCTTGAACGCAATTTCCATGTTAGTGTTAATTGCGTAGTCTGTCGGCTTAAGGTAGATTGCCCAAGCCTCGCCGCTCTGCGCAGTGTCGTAGTCTTTCAAGATATCCGGCTCAACCAGGATGACTTCACGACCGGCAAAACGGCAAGTGAGGTTACCATTATTCGGATCGTATGTTTCCTGGTACAGTGGACGATCATTTGCATCCTTCAAGGTCATGATGTAAGTTTCCCATGTAGCCGCAGTCATAATCATGACACCCTCGCCACGATATGCCAGCGGAATCTTTGCGAAAAACTTAGTTCTCCACTTTGTCCAATCAGCCATGTCTGCCGCAGACAGAGTGATCTTGTTTGCCGCCTTGACACGAGTATCATTCAGAATGCCAAGGGGCTGACCTGAGCCGGTGCCTGAAATGATGATTCTGTCAAATTCCTTAACAAATGCCTCAGCCAGCAGCCGTGCCATTTCTGTCTCCAGATACGGCAGCGAAACGACCTGGGAAAGCAGAGACTGTGCAAGTCTTGCCTCTACAATGTGATACCCGAAGGAAACAGAAGTCTTGATGTTCGGAACTGCCTGTGTGTCGGAAACCGTGGTTTCTGTGATCCAAGATACAGTTGGTATCAGTTCTTCGATGGGGAATTCTACGCCGCCTTTGACGTTCAGCTTGCGAACACGATTGTACAAGTTACCATAAACTTTCAGTTCCTTAATGAACTCATTCATGATTGTGTTCGGGATGATCTTACCCACATCAGATGTAACAAGTGTTTCGTCCTGTCTCTTCTGGTACGACCATTCCCCGGTCTGGACGTATTTCATAAACGCCTGTCGGTATTCCACAGAATCCAGAGCGTTTCCGGTTCTGCGTTCTGCGGTCTGATTCATACCATACGCACCCAGGCTCCGAGTCTGCGCCGGGTTAAAGTTGGATCGCTGACCGTTTTCGTCGCCGGTGTCGTTGTCATCGTCGGACTTTGCGGAATCATCGGTGTTCTGATCGTCGGTGTTCTTGTCGTCCAGTTCGGCAAGCTTGTCCTTTGCCTCGTTCAGTTCGTCAAGTACAGCCTGAAGCGTTTCGCCCAGTTCCCGTACTTCCTGTGCGGATTCTGACGCTTTAATTTTGGAACGGATTGCTTTTACTTCCTGTTCCTTTTTCGCAATCAGCTTTTTCAGAAAATCTTTCATTTTTCATACCTCCATTAGATATTTTATTTTAAGCTTTTCCAACTCTACGTCTCCCGTAGCTTTGGAAAGTGCTTTTCGAGCCTCTTCTACCGCTCGTTTGTCACGGGCGGAAATTTCTGTGGATTCATACGCCGGAAATGTAACTGCGGAAACCTCTGCGACAGTTCCAATTGCGGTAATGTTCCGTGTCGGGTGGTCACTATCGAGGTTTTCCCATTCGTCCGCCGAAATTGTGAACATGAATGACATTCCGGAAATGTCGCCACGCTGGACGGCGGAATATAACGCCCGTGCCTCTGGATTGTTCTCAATATCCAGGAGAACCCGGATTGTCAGACCGTCCTTGTCCACCTGGATTTGCATGGTGGAATTTTTGACGCCGTCCCGGAAACGGGCAAGCGGAATCATATCCGTGTTGTGATTCACAAGGAATCGCACGTCTGACATATTGGCATCATCCAGCGCCCCACGCTTGATAATTTCATCACAGAAACCGAGATCCGTTTTCGACTCATACACGATCGGGCGACCTGTGATGTATGCGCCGTTGTCGTCGGTTTCAGCCCGGATTTCGAAAGTAAAATTTCGTTTATAGAATACTGACATTTATTTCACCTCGTTTACACAGGGCATTTTTTCAACACTGTCGGAATCGTAAAACCGATGATATCTCCGACTGCGAAAGCCGGATCAGTATCGGGAACTGTGAATACCAAACCGTTATTTTGATGTTCACAAGCTACCCATCTTTTCCGCCCTATATTCGCAGAACCATTAATTATAGCGCTGTTATTTTCATATAGATCGGCAAGATCGAATTTACTATCCAGATGCAGTACAAATTCTCGTTTGTCCGCAGCGATAGTTGTTATTTTTACGTTGCCGTAAATTGTAGCATTTACACCAACGCCGGTACATCTACACGTCAATGTGAAACCAGTACCCGTCGCTGTTTGTTTTACAGGCAACGACCATGATTTCAAATCGTCTCCGCTGTCACCGTCACCATACGCCGCCGAAATTGCGTCAATCGCCTCACGAATTGTGTGTGGATTGATGGCGTCGGCTGTTGTATTTGCAATTTTTGCATACAGATTTTTTAACGCCTCAATATTTGTTCTACTCATTTTGATTTTCTCCTTTCTGGTTCAACTGGTATTCTTTTGCGTATTCCACATTGACATAATTTAATGACATCATGCGGACGCCTGCCAATTCGGGAAGTGGGCGCATTCCAAATGCAACACGCTTTTCGTTTTCGTACAGGCTGCCGCTTGCACCGAGCAAGTTCACCATTTCAAGCGTTTGGTCAGTGCTAAGGAAAATCAAATCTTTCGTGTAAAACATGATTTGATTCCCAAACGCCCGTTCCCGTGTCGTGAACATTGATTTCGTGAATGCTTGTGAAAGTGTTCGCACGATGGGTTCAATGGTTTTTTGAAAGAATGCCTCGTACTGTTCTTTTGTGTAGTCTCCGGTCAGAATGCAGAGAGGAACGCCGAAATGACGCAAAATCTTTTCGTCGATAAATTTCAACGTCGCCTCGTCCACCATCTGAATTTCACGTTCGATCGGTGTGAACTCTGCCCGGATGTCAAGCGGCAGAAATCCGCTTTCGGAATTTTTCAGCTTTTCTTCCAACTCTTTCAGAGCAAGTTCCGTTTTGCCGTCATCCATCATCGTATTATATTTCACGATGCCGTTTACGGCACAACTGGAAACCATTGCCTTTGAAAGATTGTGCAATAACTGATAATTCAGATCCAGCGTTTTTAACAGCGCATCATTATCCGGCTGCCCAAACTCATTTCCGCCCATGTACTCGTTGACAGAGTAATTTTTCCGGATGTGGATGACATCTGAATAATTGAGGGTAGTTTCGAAACCGTTTGCGAACGTGAATTTGATATACAGCTTGTCGGAATCGTCTTGTAAGATTTCAACATTCGTTGGCGCTATCGGATACAATCCGGTATACACACGAGTCAAGCTTCCGTTTGACTCTTGCCGGGTGTACCAAGTTGGGATGATAAATGCGTTATAATTAAAATACAACTGCCAAATGATTTTCTCGATAAAATCCGTTGTTGTCATGATCTCATTGGGCGCATTCAGAACGGCTTGCACATCACTGTTAACCGGAATCACGTCCGAACCGTTATTCTTGACGTGCTGGGGAATCAGCTTTTTACATTCCATGACGATACAATTTATCGCCTGCTGCACAACGTCGGATGCATAGATATCATCGCCAAATTGGGAATAGATCGGCGTGTAGCCGTTCAGCATCTGCGCATATTTTGTTTTTGTTTTCGGCTTTCGCCGCAGTTTGTCTAACCAACCCATTTTCACACCGCCTTTCTATCCGCCTATAATCTGTTTGTATTCTGTCCGATATCGCCGGTACATCTCGTAGAGAATAATTAAGGTGACAGCACCGTCAATTCGTTTTGATCTTTCCGTTTTGACGCACAAGCACTGGGAATAATCGTCAATTTTCAATCCGGCATTTTTGAAACACCATCTATCCATTGCGTTCTCGTTGTAATTTACAAGCTGATGTTGCAAATCTGCCTCGCACAATTTCAGAGCATTCGAAAGTGTCTGTGCGTTCTGGAGAATCAGAACAAGATCTTCGTTTTCTTTCGTCCAGCTGTAAAAGCCCATTCGGGAAATCCAGTCTTTCGAAAATCGCTGATCGTATCCGCATTTCCAGAGTTTGATATTATAGTTCTTGTACAACTTGTAAAACCAATCTGCAACAAGAGATAGATCAATATCGTTTCCTTCTGTGATTGTCAAGAGACCAGCTTTCGCCCAGTCACGATATCTTGCCCCGGCGTTCCAGTCGTCCGAATCTTCCAATTTCGATTGTGGAATAAAATACATCGTGTGGATGTACTTCGTGTTGTCTCCCGGTTTCATGAGAAGAATTTTCGCACAAGTCAAGTCGGTTGTTTCCGACAGATCGACAGCGCCAAGACAAATACATCCCCGGAAATCTTCCAGATCGTAAACTGCGGAATAGTTGTAATCTTCGAGATTGAGCCACGTTCGAACATTGTTTTGTTTGACGTTAAAATCTTTCGACAGAACAAAAATTCGATCTGCTTTGGATTTTCTCGCCACGTCAACCTGTTCTTCGAGATAGTCCCATTTTTTGATAATTCCAAGAGTGGGATTGCTTTTCACCCATGTTTTCGGATCCTGCCAAATTTCAGCCTCTGAATCCTGGGTGTAGAGCCACGGCAAAAGTCGTTGACCACTCAAAGAATCATCCTCGCCATTTATCACTGCACGGGCTTTTTTTAGTTCGTCGTCCAAATATCCATCTACCACAAAACCTTCGGTTGTGATATTGATAAATTTCGGATTGTCTTTCAAACTCTGTGATTGCTCAATAGATTTGCCGATGATGTTTTCTTTCATCTCGTGCGTTTCGTCAACTATCGCAAAATCAATGTTCCGACCTTCCTTGTTTTTCGTCCGGTCAGACAGTTTGAAAATTTTCGAGCCGTTGACCTTGTTAAAAATGAAACGCTGGTTTCGTTTGGTGTCTAAATCATTTGGATCAATCAAACGCCGCATTGTGTCGATTGCGTCGTAGGTAATGCTTGCCTGCATATCATCATTCGAGGAACACACGATATCGGCGCCCTCGTTTCCGACAATCAATTCCGACAGACCAAGCGCTGAACACGTCTCAGATTTCGTGTTTTTTCTGGCAATCAACAGAATCACTTTTTTGAATCTGTCAAACTTCGTGGTTGACATTTTGAAACTGTAGACTGCCTCGATAAATGCTTTCTGCCATAACATCAAAACCATGGGCTTATTGTAGTACGGCGACTTTGTAAGCCGAACGCAATGTTCCATGAAATCAATGCGCAGCATTGCATCTGTTGTGTCGTAGAAATATTCGTCGTTCCGGAAATCTTCTTTCAGATTTTTCAGTTCCTGCCAGAGTTCTTGACCAACCAATATTTCGCCCGACTCAATCCGGGCATGATATTCCAACAAGAAGGAATTGTCCGGCGTCCAGATTTTTTTCTGCTGAATCGTCATAACCGAGTAGCCACCCATTTTCGCAACGGGCTTTCTTCCTGGTCATTCTCTACACCAACCATGTGGGAAATGACTTTCACGACGTTGGTGTACTGCTGCAAAAATTCTTTGTAGAGTTTGGATGCTGGTGTAGATTTCTGTTGCATCGGATTTTCTGGATTCACCTTAATCATCGGTAGTTTCTCCAGCTGTTCAAGCTGATTCTCCAGAAATAGCATCTTATCGATCAGAGGGAGAACCGTAGTTCGGTTTGAGTCATTGACCAGTTTCAACAATTCTTCTTTGCGTTCCATGATTATCCCGTCCTTTCAAAAATCCAAAATTGGAAAATCTCATTTTTCGAGGTTCTGCGAAAATGATGCCCTTACCAACAGTTACCCCATAATACCGAATGCACCGGAACGGGGAGGGGTAAAAAATATTCTCACCGGAATTTTTCCCACCAGTCAGAAATATATTTCTCCCATTCCTCAACACACCTACCATCAGAAATATTTCGCAATCTTTCCAGACACTCTTCCTGTGACGTATCAACGAATACTTCTCTTGCACCCAAGGAATTTATAAGCCGTTCTCGCTCACTACTCAACGGATACCCACCAACTACCCAGGCATTAAGCCACTTGCCTTGACGCATTCGCACCATGTCAAGCATCCGGTCACGGATTCCAAACACGCACGATCGTAATCGATTAGGCTTGACATACCTATCACATCCGCTGACACACTGCCATATATTATCGACATCAAGAATGAAGTCACCCTCGCTCATATTCTCACGAACAAACGTACTCTTTCCAGACAATGGAGAACCATATACAAGAAATACTTGTCTATGATAATACCCAAGTCTATCATGTATCTTATTGTGGCAGCGATGATGCACCAGCATAATATTTTCCGGATTAAGCGATATTGTAGCATCATCTACATTTGCATCGGTCAACTCTATGATGTGATGACCGATACAGTCGTACTTGTGTACAATGGGTTTTCCGCAGTGTTCACAAATAACCTGCCCTTCTGCGTTTGTTCGCTCCATCCGGATAACCGCCATCAACTTAACCCACGGTTTCGATTGATAGAATCCGTTTAACATCCGTCCACCTTGATATATACCGTTCTGTTGTCGATAAATAATTCCACGAAAATTCGAGTCCAATTTGTAATGTTCGGCTGATTCAGAAATTTCAGTGAATAACCATTTGCACTGTCAGCCATTTTGAAAAATCCAGTAAACCCGACGCCCATTCCCTTGTTGAATCGGAACCAGGAATGCACGTTTTCTTCGATGCCCTCTTCCAGCGCAAATTGCACACTCTGCGGAATATCGGTGTTATTCAAAACTCGCTCGTGTACATTGTTCCCGACAATAAGCGTCAGAACTTTTGTATCTTTGTTGTATCCGCCTGTGCCGGTGTGCGGTTTCGTTGTGTCCAGAATTTCTTCTTTCGACAGCGTTTCCACCCTGCATTTGTTTTCGCAGATTGCATAACATTTTCCGTGAGCCATACCATCACCAACTTTCTGTGTTAAACATCCCTTTCGCTTTCGCCAGAAGTTCCGACGCTCGCAAACGATGTTTCAAATCTTCCTCTTCGTTCAAAAAAACTTCCGTCCAGAAACCTTGTATTTCTACCGCTGTGGCTACGTGTTTTTTCGGATCGTTTTCCGTCAAGCTGTTAAGATATGTTATATATTCTTGTACCTCCGGACGTGCAACTAATTTGTGAGCATTGCCCCTTGCGTACTTCCTGGAATAGCCGGCACGGATGACGGATTGTTCCGCATTTCCGGCACATTCTCCGCAATAATAGCTTGCAACTAATTTGTATTGCGGTTTTACATTTGGTTCTTTCACATTGCATCAACCAGATTCCCGTGTGTACTTTTTATCAATCCAGCCAATAACAGTTCCGCCCTTTTTGGCGCTGATCCGGAAACGACCGTTGATAATCTTGCCATCGGTAATGTAATAGAAACCTGTCAGAACATTCGCACGTTTTGCAGCGTCGCTCGATGCGAACAGCTCCATCTTGTCCAGCTGGATCTTGTAACCGGCGGCAATCCGACTCGTACTAGCTACGCCGTGAGATGTAGTCGCCGCAGCGCTACCGCCGCTTGCGCCACTTCGGAAACCGTTCTTTCCGGCTTTCTTAATTGCCGCCGGATAATCAACGAAACATTCGTTCAGATCGACGTTTCCGGAAATGCCGTATACCTTGCCAGAACTGGATTTCTGCCAGATACCATACTGTCCGCCATAGGTGCAGCGTGTGTTATACTGTGCTACCCACACAGCATACCGTTTCCGGATATCGTTGGTAAAATACGATTCCAAAAACGACTTACTGGAATACAGCCCAACCCAGTAGCCGGCTTTCTCCAGGGTTTCGAGGAATGCTTTCGCAATGGCAGAGCATTTCGCTTTCCCAAGCGCAAATTGTTTCTTTTCCTCGATATCATAGTAGATCGGGAATTCGAAAGTTTTACCGGAAAGCACTTTGAGGCAAACCGCCGCCTCCTGTTTTGCCTCCGCCTCACTCATGGCGTAGGAATACCAGTAAGCGCCAACCGGAATACCATTACTCTTGCATCCGGCGTAGTTATTTTCGAACTGCGGATCTTTCTGCGAAATTTCCTTGCCGTAACCGGCCCGAATAATCGCAAACTGGACACCATCACTTTTGACGTGTGACCAATTGATATTTGCATTATGCTTTGATACGTCGATTCCTTTCATTTCGTTTCACTCCTGTTCTTTTCTGTCTGCGTTCCAAAATAGAACGCAATGACCGTTGTGAAAATTGTTAAGAACTTGTCGCCGTCGATGCTGCCAAACCACGACAACGCACAAAATACGATTGTCAGAAAAATGGTAACAATGCTTTTGACGGTCAACAGACCCAGCAATTTATTTTTCACTTCGCAACGCCTCCTCGATATCAGATAAGCGATGTTCGCACACCTTTAACCGGTTTTCGTCCACCTCTTGTTTTTTCTCAGCCTCGTACATCCGCAGCTTAGTGTTATTGTATTCACTTACCCTTTTTTCCAACTGCTCTATTCTGTACGCCGTCAATTTACTTCCGCTCCACACGGTCAAGATCGTTCCTAACAGTGTAGCCGTGGAAAGAATAATTGATGTTATAATTTCCGCATTCATCCGTTTATCACCTGCACCCATTATACGCCAATTCGTTAAAACAAAACAGAAATAAAAATGTGCCGCAATTGTGCAAACAAGATGCACAAAAAACGCCGTAGACGGCATTTCGCACATCTACGGCGTTCGTTTTTTCATATTCCGAAGAGTTCTTTTATAAAATCTTCTGAAAAAATAATCGGGCGTAATCGGTCAATCAATTTCGTTCGGCGCTTACTGATAACGGAAACATCAACGTCAAAATATTCGGCAATTCGCTCATGTGTCCATCGCTCGAAATATTTTAGTTCGATCAATTCGAAATACGGATCTCGCTCTACTTCTTTCAAGGCACGTTCGATCAATCCGCAAAACTTCTGTGTTTCTGCATCGTCGCTTTTCCTCCAGACCGGATATTCATACAGCACTTTTTCAGTTTTTTTGAAACTGTTTAAGGCGTTACTCTTCACCAGGTCTTTTCGTTTCATTTCCGCAACGACACTTCGGGCGGTTTTCCGTGCCGTGTTTTCAATCACATCACTGATATTCATGACTTCTTCCTTTCCACAAATACACGATACTTTTTACCACCAACTTTCCGATCTGCTATTTCCAAATCATAGCGTTGTTTGACTTGTTTTGAAAACTGGATATTTGACATCGGCGAAAAATTATTTTCCGCACAGAAGAGACCGTACCGGGAATAGATGTCACGGGTTGACCGGTTCACAATATCGGATTTTTCTACTTCCTTGAAAAATAACAAGATGGGGTTGTTATCTTCCTCGTATTCTGCCAGTGCACGTTGTACGCTTTCGGATTCCGTGAAACTGTAATTGTGCAACACACGTTTCAAACCCTTAATTCCCAATTGTATTAGATATTCCATTGCGCTTTCCGTTCTCAACTTGTACTTGATGTACGGATCATAGGCGGGATCGTCTTTTGTAAATCTGGCATTAAATGGAATAATCACTAATCGTGAAATTACTGCGCCGGACTTATCCTTGATTCTGGGAATGCTGTTTGCAGAAAAAAGGAACTTCGAATAGTTTTTCAGATCGAATGGATTTTCCCCTTTTCTTTCCACGTTGACAGGATCCCCGGAGACGACCTTTTTGAAAATCGCCGGATTTGAAATAAAATCATCTCCGATATCATCACCGACGTTCGCCAGCTTTCCGAAAAGTTCCGCCGGCTTGAATCGCTGTCCCAGTTCCGCCAGGTCAAGGCTAGTTACATTATCTTTCCCCAAGAGCGAGGATATTAACGATAGATATGTACTTTTTCCATTTTGTTTTTCGCCGGTCAAGATAAACGCTTTCCGCAACTCATTCCGACGGTAGAAACAATAGCCGATTGCCTCTTCCAACAGCGCCCGTACTTTTCGATCGTTGCAAGATAACCGGTCAAGTGTAGTGTCCACATCTACGTTATACGCATCCGGGTTATAATTCCAATCTATCTTGTTCAGAATCACAAGTTCCGGATCAAATGGGCGTAATTCTCCGGTGGCGATATTGTACACACCATTCCGGAAAACAATGTATTCCGCATCGCTCATTTCCTTTTCTGTGTCGCACAATAATTCCAGATAAGCCATGACTTCGGATCGTTTCGACTTGTTAAGTCCGGGAATATGTTTTATCATTTTCGCCTCGATCGTGGAATAACCACCCTTGTATACTCCATCCTCGTACATATGCAGTTGATTGTCTATGCGGATGATCCGATATTCTGATTTTAAGAATTTTGCGAACTTGTCGAAAAGAAATGTTTTTCCATTATAGAATGTTTCTTTCAAAAAAGCATCGTCACGGGACAACGTCAACAATTCATTCTCGCTGAGTGGCTCTTTCAAAATGTAATCGTTGATGACGTGCAGCGTTTCCCGGACGTCATCTTTCGAAAATCCGGAGCTTTGCAAAGTCAAAATATAGTTGAATAACGATTGATTCCGTCCGTCACCCTGTTCCATGCTTTCAAAGTTGACTTTGGATTTTACGGGGAACAACCAGGACGGCAACTCTTGATATTTTTCACCATCAAGAATATCATATATAATTTCACGTTCTTCACCGTTCTTTTTGAGAATTGAATAACTGTTGGTTTTTCCACACTTAATGTCAGCAGTCAGACCACACGCCAGACGTACACCAGTATAGCACTTTTTGATTTTGGAATTTCGGAAAAAGAAGTGTTTTCCCCGTGTTGTCTTATACACACGGCAGAGAATTTCTTTTTCTTCCACAATCCGCATCAAGATTTCGGATTGTTCGAAATCGTCCACGTCAATTAGAATCGCATCATCCTCCAGTATTCCAGCGTAGCTTTCCAGGTTCTGAACTTCTTCCAGGGAGCGAAGAGGAACATTTTTGAATTTTTCTGTAGCTACTTTTCCGTTCGTTTTCACATATCCTCGAAAAAACATTTCTCTCACTCCACACCTATTGCAATTTCAAACACCTATCCACGTGCTGCATTATCGCCGCCGGAAAATGCTCAATTGCGGAATAACTATCATCCACGTTCACACGCTGGATTTCCTCACACTGCACAACTGACATTCTTATTTTTCCGTAGCACACAACAACGTGCGTTGGTAATCCTTTTTTAAGTTTAGACGTTAGAGGAACGACTATTGTTCTATCACAATGCGCATTCCCAATGTTATTTTGTACGACCAGCCACGGACGGAATTTCGTCCCAAAATCCGCAAAAAATACATCACCACGTTTCAACTGTGACATCTTCACACCTCCGTTATTCATCAAATGATCTCTTCAATTCTTCTTCCAGCCGCTTATTATCTGCGTGGAGAAGCGGAATTACAATCAGAGCAAAAACAAACAACATGATTTTAAGCATTCAAAAACACCCTCATGTACGGCAAATTTTCAATCCATTCGCAAAACTTCCGCCATTCGTCGAGTTTATGATTTTTCCGGGAATGATACATATTCATCAACACTTCGTAATTTAACAGCACGGTTCGTTTCTGATTGTACGATGACGGCAGTATTTGAATGATTTGCCACCAGTACTTTTTATCTTTGGTTCGCAAATACATATTTCTATTGCTGTTGAGTAACACAACAATTAATCGCAATAGGGCTTTCGGATATAGTTCCATTTCCCATTCGCCGACACATTCTAGCTTGCAATGTGCGCCGCCATCTGCACTGTTGGAAAGATGCTCGTTGGAAAAATCATCAACGGAAAATTCCTTATTGCAAATCGTGTGCATCGTGGAACAACTATTCGCAACCGTTCCTACCTTGTATGTGTCGTACTCTTTCCACCAGTAGAGCGGCGCAAGAATATCACAAGATACAGTAATCATTCGCAGAAACTTTCGATGATCCGTTCCGGCATTCGTAAGCTTTTTCATTAGTTCCAGATCTTTTTCACCTACATTCACGCAGCTAGTCATATGCGTTTTTATATCTCCGGCATAGTAGTTATTTTGCACAGTTTCTGTGTCAGACTTATCCCAACTGTTAAGCGGATTCCGCATTCCTCTGATTGCAGTATCCAATCCGTATACTTCCCCATAGCTAATATCAATCACAGCAATACACCTCCTAAAATAAAACCAAGAACGAAACAGCAGAAACCTACAAACATATACCCGATAACTTTCATCAAATATCACCTTTCTTCCTATGCTTTGAGCGTTCTTCTTCAAATCCATTCGGATACCGATCACGCAATTTTTTGACGTTCATTTGTAGAATTACGTTCAGATCATATCCAATCGCTTCGGCTGTTACTGCCAGATACCAAGCCACATCTCCCAGTTCTTTCGCAAGGTGCTCTTTGTCGAGTTCGTGTCCTTGAAACAAATGCTTTTTCACCAGATCCACGCATTCACCAGCTTCACCGCACAACCCCATAACACCATTTTGCAACAAATCACCGTGCATTCCGGCGGCAGTTCGCATTGCTTCCTTTTGGTATGTGTTGCCAGTAATAACGTGTAGCATTCCTTCCCCAAGTTCGCAGTTTTTACAACTGCAATTTTCTACGCATAAACCAAAAATACAATGGTTGCACGAAAGCTGTCCAGCTTTCATTTTACGCCACCTCACTTTTCACAATCGGCATAATTGCGCCGCAGAGCGTTCCGCCCTCAGCAATATAGACACAGCCGTTTTCTTTCGTCTGATACGCTTTCGCATCATTTGAGAAATATTTCAAGAATTTGTCATCAATCCGAGTTTCGCCAAATTCTCCCTTGAACACACGCAACAGACGTTTTCCGTCAACTTCTGCCACCAACATACTTTTGATTTCGTGGCAATTCCAATCCACCGGGATTTCCCACGGAGAAAGAATGGCATGACGGAAAATATTAACATCTTCCGGAATGATGATGCCGAAGTAGCCATTAACCGTGATAAATAATCTATCATTACCACAACGACGGAAAGCTACCCGGTCACCTTTCACAAGCGCTTTTGTGACGTCGCACATGAATTTTTCAAGTTTCATTTTTCTTTTCCTCCAGCTCAGTAAATTTATTCAAATACCAAGTAGCCTTTTTCACGTCCTCAACGCCGTTCTTTTTGCCATGCCGCCACAAATATTTGAACGCATTACAGATGCAAAAATTTTTCACAGCCTCCACACCCTGTGTTTCTCTCATGGCGTCGATACACTCAATAGACGTTCCTGTATAATGTGCCGGATGTTCCACGTTGTTCACCGGTGTTTCCGCAGTTATACATCTGTCTGTGATATCATTGTAGGGGCGTTCTTCCGATGTCGATTCAAAATGATTAGGATACTTCTCAGTACCAGCGCACAATATTTCACAACATTCGTTGCCAGGATACAATCCGATATCCACACCACGAAAATTACACTCTTTACACAACTCAGACAATTTCTTACATTCCTTTCAATTTATTTATTTTTTTCTGGACGTATACAATCGTATCACCAAGCGCCTCCAGATCGTCACTTATAGTGTCAAGCCGTTCCTGTGCGTCGGACAGATCACATTTGCAATCATATCCTAACAGAAGATTCGGTTCGACACCGTAAGTTTCGCAGATAAGTTCAAGCGTGTTGATTTTGGGGTAGCTTTTCTCGTTCTCGTATAGATATATGAGATTGGGAGATAGTTTCATAGACTCTGCAAATTCACGCATCGTTAAGCCTAGACTTTCCCGAAACTTTTTTAGATTTTTTCCGAATGTCAATTATTCCACCTCTACACCATAATCTTTCAAGCGTTTTTTTGCAAGATCAATGTACCATTGTTTATCGAGTTTGTCCGGAACTTTCACACCCCGGACAGACTCATTGAAAATAAAACAGTGATCGGGCGTATTCGCAAATTTTTCAATCGTCGAACCCTCTGTTTTTTGTTTTCCTATAAATCCATCATGCCGCAGTTTCGATGCGTAGATCCGGAAAGTCTTGTCTTGCAATCGCTTATTATTGTGCCATGCGCACATATACTTACTAGTTACTTTCACGACTTTCTGGAATAGATTCAAATCGTCACAATTGTTGATAGTTTCTTCGACGGGAACACCGTTCATCATGTATTCGACCAGGGCAGTATTTACAATCGTGAGATCATTTTTTAACGGACTGTATTCTTGCACATATGCGCCTTTACGTTCAATTTTTCCATTTTCGAAACGAAATACATAATTGTTAACGTCTTTCTGGAAAATTTCCGTGATAACGTCAAAACCTAGCCCCATTCCAGTACGCTGTTCCCACTCGTAACATATGTCGTCGGTCTGGTAGAATGCCTCGTCCGTATCCGGAATCTTGATAATCAGACCATCGGTATTAGATTGGATGAGCTGGAATCCCTCGACAGCCTCTAATTTCTCGATGAGATCGACAAGCAACAACTGTCCGTTGATACAGATGTTATTTGCTTGTTTTGGATCGTATGCTGGCGAATTCTTGTCCTTACTGATTCCATATGTACCATTAAGTACAATCTTATATGGTGCTTGTTTCTCTTTTTTACCAGCTTTTTTCAACGCTACACGGGTATCATAGATTTCTTTGAATTTTTCCGGCGTCAAGCTGTTCCGAGTTAAGAATCCGTACTTAATCATCAATGACGGATAGTAACTAGTAACATCAACGTGCAAGTACAAGCCTTTTCCGTGATATTTCAGTAGCGCCCCATGTGCGCCGCCCCAAGCGAACGTGTGCGGAACACCTGCAATATCGATTTCCAAGCGTGAGCCATATTGTTTCCGTTTTAACTGTTCCTGGAACCAGGTCAAGACGTATCTGTATTTTGATAGTCGGAGTGTAGGAACAATGTCAATTTCAAATTCATCATTGTGTTCCATTCGTCGGCAATTCAAAATTTTTGCAGACAATTGTACCTGTGTCTTATTGATGTACGACAGCGGCAGCCCGAACGTAGTTATCAACGCCATATGCGCAGCGAAATCACTGTTCCGGAGCAAGAACACTTCTATCAATTGTTCCACGTCGTGTGTACAATATTTAATAGTTTCTTCTAGTTCCGCATCCGTCAATTTTCTGTCGATGTCAAATGGAACGGATGTTTCCCGAATGTCATTTCCCATGTATGATTCCAGTGTTTTCAATCCGCCGTCGTTAATTTTGGCGACGTCGTAATTATACAACTGGATTTTCTGGAATAGATCCGTATATGTCCAGCCGGCACACTTATCATTAATGATGTAATCATTTAATGCCTTTGGATCGAGACCAAGGAGAATATCTTTCAAAATATATTGGTCATAGTGCCGGGAATTATATCCGCAGAAAATTTCGTCCTTATGCTGATCGTAGAACCCTTCGAGTTCCATTTCATCATTTACAATGACTGTTTTTTCTTCTGTGTAAGGATTGATAAAAACTACCAACCAATCACATTTGAAAACTTCGAAGTCAAAAAAGTTTAACATTTCAGCTCACCTGTTGTAGATAACCAGCATTGACGGAAATGGCGCCGGATCGAAACTCTGCCCGGATTCGTTGGTAAATTTCAAACGACCTCGAATAAATCGTATTTCCGCACGTTTCCAAATGTAATCGTGGAAATATTTGGTGTCGGTTCTCGCCGGAATCAGAAGAACTATTGTCGTATTGCTCAACTGACTTTCTTCCCAGCTTTTTTTTACCCACTTTCCGATCTCCCGACCATATGGGGGATTGCAGAAAACTGCTCCGTCACTACGTTTCCAGCTTTGTAACAGTCCATCTTGCTCTGGCGTAAAAAAATCCTTGCATTTTGCAGATTTTTCATTTGCCGCAACATCTAACACAACATGAAATTCTGAATCCAGTTCATCAAAAAATTTCTTAGGTGTGCACCAATTGTTATTTTTTGACGACAGCAACGCTCGATTCATTTTCCAACCACCTTTCCGAAAAGGGAAACCACGCCCTTTTACTTACTGCGCCCGTTTCTCACATATCATTCACAGCGTTCCCGGTAGACTCAATCCATCACATCAATAATTTCGGAATTCTGATATTTTCCGTCGGTATCCAGATAGATCAAATACGTCAACTTGTCCTCCTGTACCGCCTCTGCGATATCAAGAATAAGATCGTTATACTGTTCCCAGTCCTCGAACACAACCGAGATTCCGCTATCAAGGCTTTCCAAAAATTCATTTGCCTTGATCATCATAAAACCATCGTTTTTCGTGCCTGTCAAAACCTGGTTTTTGAAAATGCACTGTTTCTTGTTGTCTCCCTCAATAATCCGGAACTGCGCCTTAATCATCAGAGCGCCGCCCTTAGATTCTCCGAGTTCCATTTTCTCCAGCTTTACGGTATACTCGCCGTCCGGAAGAGTGGTATTACTGTTTTCCTTAGCCTCTTTCATGTCAGCTTTCATCTTGTCCGCCGGAAACTTTTCGTTGAATTTTTTGAAATCAATAGGCATTGTTATTAGTCCTCCTCGCTGTGCAGCTTGTCAAAAAATGTAACGTCGAAAATCACACCTGTAATTTCTCGATCATCACCGAAACCGCTAGAAATAACCAGCGCATCAACATCATTGCAATTCTCGTCCTGGAAATCTTCCCGGACGATCTGAACCTTGTCGGAACGCTCGATCATCCCGAAAGTCCTGTTATCAATGGAAATCTTTCCGCCGTACTTGTCGGAAAAAATCCGCTGAATGGATGATGGTGTAGCATCCGGGGACGGCAGTTCCGCCCCTGTCAATTCTGCATCCAGCACTGCTCCATCCATAGCATCACGCATAACATCTTCATACGCATCCGGCATTCGGTGTGCGAATGCAGATACAATATTCGCCCCATCCGGAATCCGCAACATCACGTTTCCACACTGCAAAAACTTTCCGAATTCAGTAGAATAGAGAACAGTTCCTCTTACACCGACGTTTTTCAAAAACTTTTCAAACTTCATTTCTTCTTCCTCCTATCATTCCAGTATGCGTCTGCGCCGGGGTTTCTGCTCTTCTTCTGTGGCGGTCTCTGCGGCTCTTCTGCGCCGTCTTTCTCTGGGTGGTGTACTTTCACTGCCGCTGTCGCCTTCGTCCTCTGTGGGAGTTTCTACGGGCTTTTCCTCGCTACGTTTGCGCCGTGTGCGCTTTTCCGGTTTTGGAGCGTCTGTTGATACACCACCATTTTCCACCTGTTTATCGTGTTCTGCCATGATTTCGGCGCTGTCCTCAATCGGCGTTTCCAGTTCCCAGTATTTCCGGATCGCATCATCAACCATTTTCAGATCGTTGTCAATCTCGTACGTCGAGAACATCCCCAACGGACTTTTCACAGTGTCATGCCCGTTGTTCTGCGTCAAGAATGTATATACGCCATCCTTCACCGCTGTTTTGAGAACAACACTTGTCATTCCTTCGAGTGTGATTTTTTCGTCCAGCAGCTTTCCGATGGTTTTTGCCTTCTCGTTGCCGGCGTCGTCGCTGTCGGTGTGCATCAGAAAATACACAATCACATCATAGGGGAGATCAGTAGACACGCTATTAATGAGTGCCCAGAAATTATAGCCAATTTCTGTAAATTTATCGTAGCCTTTTTCGAAAGATCTCCGCATGAACTCATTCGCCATGAGATACTGTGCATCATCAATGATGATCATTTTCTTTTCCGTGGAGTTAATCGCTTTTGCGATTCCGGCGTAGTCGTCACCCTCGTAGCTTTCTGCGAAACGCCCCTTGAACGGAAGAGGCTTTCGTATAACATTGATATGCAAAATTTCATTACTTTTGAAATTTCGCAAACTGGTGCTTTTTCCGGTGCCACTATGCCCCAGAATAAATACAGGAATTCCCATTTTCTTTACCTCACTTTCAATTCTACGCAGAATACGTTGTCGAAATTATAGATTCCAACCGTGATTCCGTCATTCTTGACCATGATTGCGCTGCCGTCGTAAGCGTAATCGTCCCACTCACCAGAGTAGTAGGAAATCGTATCACCACTTTTGAACGTGATCTCAATCGTAGAGTACTTCGGTTTGAGTTCCGCTGATATGTGATTTTCAGCCACTTCATTCACCTCACTTTCATTTAATCCGGAGACTTTCACCACGTTCCCCGTAGTGGGCGTAGCGTGTATCTCCAGCGTCCAGCAGTTCCCGGATTGCCTCCAGGTCTGCCGTTTCTGTGATTTTTACAAGATCGTCGGGAAGTTCCGACGTGTCTTTCACATCCAGGATGACAGGCGCTTTTCCTCCGTTTTTCTGGATGGAAAAGGTGAAAAGATCCGTCTTAAATTTTTTCTTACCAGTCGTAATCATAGCGTCAAAAAGTCGTTCCTTGATTTTTTGACACTTCGTTTCCAGCTGTTTCCGGCGCTCACTCAGTCGCTTTTCCTCAGCTTTCGCAGCGGCGGCGCTGGATTCCAACTCTTTCAGAATCTTCGCCGTGTTCTCCGCTTTCGTCTCGATGTCTCCGCCGATTGCCTCCAGCGTGTCCGCCACAACGTCGGGCGGTATCTCTGGATCGTTCGCTAGATCGAGTACTTCCAGATACTCATTTGTCAAGTCGTACAGTGTCGGCATTTTCTCTACCTCCATATTTCCGGGATTTCCCGACGTGTCGGCACATCATCAAGTAATGCGTCGACGAACGCCGTGAATTCCTCATATTTTGACGGATACAGGACAATTCCTATTCCACCAGCGTCATTGATTTTACGGATGTTGTACATCTGTATTTCGGACGGTCTCCCACTCTGTGCCTTGACCTCGATCCCGAAAAACCGTCCATTGATACAAGCCAGAATGTCCGGTATTCCGCTTTTGGTGTACTGAGCGCCAGCCCAGTACTTGACGAACCAAGCACCACGGCTTTCCAGAAATTTCTTGATTTTATTTTCAAATTGTTTTTCTGCTGCCATGTCAGCACCCCAGCCGTCGTAAGATTGTATCAAGCTTGCGCTCGATGCGGTCAAGTTGATCGGAATTGAGCACGGCGCATCCCTGCTTTTTTTCCAGGAACATACTTTCCGGAACTTCCAAAATGTGACACATTGACGTATACGCCATCTGTGACATCTTATTTCCGCCGCTCAATATCCGCCCTATGTAGGAGGAACTAGCCCCCATGTTAACAGACAATACAGATGGTTTGATACTGTTTTTTGCCAGATAATTGGCAAGCTTTTCCGTCTGCAATCCTACTACCATTTTCGGCGTTCCCATTTCCTCACCCTCTCAAAAATAATTTTTCCGTGAAATCGTGTCGAGTTTCCAACGTGGAATATATGCGATTCTCAATGCTACCCTTACAAGTCAACCGATAATAGAAACACGGTTTTTCCTGTCCGATACGATGGATACGCTTTTTCGATTGCTCGTAGAGTTCCGAGGACAGTGGCGGAGTGAAATATACAATCTTGTTGGCTTTCTGAAGATTGAGACCCATTGCGCCGGCTTGATACTGGATCAAGGTCACGCTGTTGGAATCGTTTTCGAAAGCGTCGAGATCTCTTGCTTGTCCGTTGACTTCGGAAACCGGTCTATCATGTTCTTCACAGATATAGCGCAATCTTTCCAGTTCCGCCGTAAAATTGTAAAAAACTATCAACCGATCCTCAGTACTGTTGAGTAAGTCCGTAAATGAGGCGAATTTTTCCGCCGAATAGATTCCACACAACTGCCGCTGATAGAGCATATCCGTTAACGTGGTATCTCCGACAAGTTCAGTTTCTCCGATTTCAACAATTTTCGATTTTTTGAATTTCTTATATTCCTTTGACGACTTCACAGAAATATCAAGAAATGTTTGAGCAGGCATATCGAACACATCCTCCGTTTTCAGAAAATCACATCCGTACTGGCGCATTTTACGTTTCAGTCGCCCGACGTTTTTATACCCTGTCACGACCGGAATTTTGAAACCGCCCATGTTCATCAATTTTGTAATGACAAATTCGGAATAATATTGCGTTTTCGATATCTCCCACCCAAGTAGTTTCAATTGCGAATACAGACGTTCATATTTTCCGCCTGTTGGCGTACCAGACAAGAGAATCACGTTTTTCGCATCCAGTTTCAGAATGGCTTTTGTGCGTTTCGCTTTGTCGTTCTGGATCATGGAACTTTCGTCTAACATCAGTGTATCAATCTTTAATTTCAACAATTCCGGACGGCGAAACATTAAATCGTAATTTATTATTCCGATCGTCATATTCTTAACTTGTCCACAGAACAACTTGACCGATGCGATAAATGCACCGAATTCATCTTTATTTGTCAAATCAAAAATTTCGTTGGCTGAAATATTCTTTTTATACCAGCGGTAATGTTGTTTGAAATGTTCCAACCAGTCATCTATTTTTGACTTCTGGCAGATGACCAGATTTACACGACCACCCATCTGCAACATTTTTTCTGATCCGGTAAATGTTTTACCCAATCCCATATCATGGTAAAATGCCACTTTATTACAACCAGCAGTTCTCACCAACGCCTCTTCCTGGTGTGGGAACAGCGTTACCACTTGTACACCTCGCAATCTTTCAGATCGTCCCCGTCATTCATAACAAGTTTTTTACCGACGCTGCGAATATACGTCTTAGTATTAAGACCAATACCGAGAGCATCCGCAAGTGCCTTTGCGATAGGGTGTAAATTGTCGTAACTCGTAAACGGATTCGTTTCCGTCGGCTTTTCTCCGTTCTTCCACTTATATCCGCCGAGTTCACAAGAATAAAGAAAACTATAAATTGTTTCCCGATCTACTTCCACATACATTTCGCCACGGGAGAACTTTTCCCAGTCGAAAGCCGATTCCCGATCATCAATAGCCTGTAGATCCGCCGTGATTTCTTCACGCTCAGAATCAGACAGATCGGATTTTGCAAACGGTTCAAATTTTGCGAACAGGCGTTTCAGAGCAATTCGGGATCCTACAGCGAAATCGAACGTGTCCTCTGGACTGCATTTCGCAACGCCGGTTGTGATTTTCTCGCCGTCACGATAGCTAGTAGCAGTTACCTTGTTCCCGTCTCGCAGCACAACGATTTTCATTTCCGAATCGACCGGGCGCAGCCACCCAGCGAACGGGGAACCAGCATGAAACCAGCTGGAAAACTGATTGGTGCCATCGACTCTAACGTATCTATAGGACATAGGAGAATGTTTTTTATCCGCATCAATGATCTTGACCGTTGCACCGTTTATTGTACCGCCGGTCACACGGTAAGTTTTACCCACTTCAATTTTCATTTTCAGCACCTCCAAAAATCGGAAGTAACATTGCAATCGGTACTTCCATATCGCATTCCGTGTCCCCGTTCTCGTTCTTATGTGCATTTTTCAGCACGGCAAACGGGGCGAAAACTGTGACGTTATATTCTACATCGCCGTTCTCATTGATCTTTCTGTTTTTGATCGTCATTTTCTTTTTCCTCCTTGTCGGAATATGTGTCATAGTAATCTGTAATGATTTTTACAAGCTGTTCTGCAATCTGGTATGGAACAAGCCCATCACTCATTCAGATTTTGTTTCCTCTGTCTGCGGTGCGTCCTGCTGTTCTACCTGCCGTCTTGTGTCCTGAATACCTTCGACATATCCGAGGGTTTTTGCGATAATCAGTTCGGACGCTCCGTTAAGCTGCAAAGTCTTTGCAAGTAAACACCGGAGATCCTGTTCTTCAACAGTAGCTGTCATAAAAAATCACCTCACTTTCTTTTCGACACATTTCGACACACATTCAGTGATAGCCGTATTATAATAAACACAGGTGATTTTTAACGATTTCACCGAATTTTTATAAGGATGTGTCTACATGATTTGTTACAAATGCGGCTCAAGCCACATTATCCGCAACGGGCATTCTCCGAACGGAGATCAAAAATTCCTTTGTAAGGATTGTGGGAGATCTTTCCAGATTCGCGCAGATCGTTATATGGGGTACGAGGAAGCGCAATCGGGAAAAACGATCGAAGAACTTGATGCGGAAGTTGCGCGGTTAAACCAGAAAAACAAGGAACTGATCGAAGGTATAGAAGCCGATATGAAAAACCTAGAGAGATTGAAGGCGGCGAAACGTGCAAGCAGCAAAAACACTCTTGTTGCAATCGTCTTGCTACTGTTTAATGCTGTTGGGATTGCCGGCCTTCATCGTTTCTATGTTGGAAAGAAAACAAGTGGAATCTTGTATCTTTTTACGCTAGGCGCTTTTGGAATCGGCTCTATATACGATCTAATCTTGCTTGTACAAGGTAAATTCCGAGATAGTGACGGAAAGCTACTTGCACCGCTCCATATTGGCCGTTAAAACCTAAAAATTTTCCTTGCTTTTTGTCTTGCCATATGCTATAATGAAAAAGAAGATTTGGGCGGCGGCAAGTACCACCCGTCTTCTTACTGTTGAAAAGTCCTGTTTGAAGTTTACCGCTCTAACAGGGCTTTTATTTTTGCCTTTGCTTCTTCAATGTTCTCGCATCCATTCAGGATTTCAAGAATCATTTTCAGAAACGTTTCAAGTTCGAAACTGTTCATGTCTTCCATGTTTTTCTCCTTTCTGACACCTGCCGTCTAATTCAGTCGTTCGCATATTGTCCTCGACTGTAATTATATTATAGCACAATATGCGAACGATGTCAACTAAAATATTATACGAAATGCAAACGATATTTTTGTATAGTTTGCATAATGCGAATATGTCAGAAAAAATACTTGACTTCGTTTGCGTTTTGTAGTATAATAGAATATGGAATGGAGGTGATAATGTGTATTGGTACGATACTTTAAAGGCATTACGAGAGAGATCCGGCGAATCAATGTCAAAAACCGCCGAATCTATCGGAATCCCAAAAGGAACATATGCAAGTTATGAGTACGGGAAACGCGAACCGAACATCGATATGATATCTAAAATATCAGAGCATTTCGGCGTTACCACTGATTATTTGTTAGGACGTGAGCCGAAACAGGAAGACGATCTTGTAACGGTAATTAAAAGCGCCAACGTACAAAATCTCGAAGAAATCCTGATTCGAAACTATCTGGAACTTGACAACACACAGCGACAGGCAGTTCTTGACTTCTTACGTCGAGCAATCCAGGAAGAAGCCAAGAAACAGGGAATCGTATTGACCAAGTGGGAAACCGTCAAGGAATCCGCAATGGATGGTAATGGTACTCAGATCAAGACTTACCCCGTAACCGAGGGAGAAAAAGCAGATGCAGCACCACTTATAGACGACGATCTGTAATAGTATTCCCATCACACCTAACGCACATGAGCCGGCTTAACCGCCGGCTTTCGTTGTTTTCAAAAGGTTTTACTAATGTTCACAAAATATACTTTAACGTGCGTTACAAGTGTGCTATAATATATACAGAGGTTAGGGAAAAGCCCAGAACCCAAAAATAAAAAAGTGAGGTAAAACATCATGAAAAAGTACACTGTAAACGCAATCGACAAGGAAACCGGCGCTGTATCTCCCATCGATACCATCGAAGTTGAGGACAACTACACAACAGAAGATTACATCTCCGATTGCTCCGACAACTGGGACGCAGATCAGATGGAAATGTTCGAAAAGTGTGACATCGAGTTCGAGGAAATCAACGACTAAGACGCCAGCTTTCACTGTTTTCAAGGAGGAAAAACATGAAAAACAAAAACAACATTGAACACCGTGCAGAAACTACCTTAAATCTGCGGTTATCCAAAAGCGAAAAAGAACATCTGAAACAGGCGGCAACAGCCGCAGGCGAAAGCATCACGAACTACATCCGCTTATGCTGTCAGTTGGTTTCTTCCCGGTACGTAGCGGAATGCAGCATACCAGAAACAGAAGAAAAAATCGTATTATGCACAGATGACCAGAACGCTTACCACGTCGGCGATCATGTAAAAATTATGAACGACAACAGCGGCGAATGCGTCGGAACTATCACAGCAGTAACGCCACAGTGGGAAATTATCTAATTCACAAATTCATAAAAAATCACCTCTAGGGCATAATAGCGGTAGAGGTGATGTGAATGTATTGTCCGGTATATGAATCGGCATATTTCGCCAGCTGTCAAATATTGCTTGACTCTGGTACAACAGAATTACCCGTGAAACCTGTCCGACTTGCCGCCCGTTACGGCGTAGAATGCCGATTGACAGAGGCATTTCTAACCGCCGGAGAGCCTGGAAAACTGATCCGAAGAGCGTCCGGAAAAGTGCAAATTGTAGTCTCCCCGGATCTCCAAAACGTGCAAAAACGGTTTGTGGTTCTCCACGAATTGGGACATTATTTTCTAGGAGAATGTGAGTATACCGCAGACCATTTTGCCACTTGTGTACTCATGCCGCAGGTGGTTTTGCTGGCTGCCGGTATCATAGATCCGGTGTCAATTTCCATTATTTGCGGCGTTTCCAGCTGTGCGGCAGTGAGGTGTTCCAAGCTGTTGACGTGGCGGCTGATACAGGGAAATTTTATTCGAAATGACCTTGAACGTAAATTATTCATACAGTTTAACGATTTTATTCATAAACAAAAGAGATGAAAAAAAGATCCGTTTGAACTGTCGATTTCAGCTACAAACGGATTTTCTTTTACTAATATTTTAATAATGTGTAAAATAGGGTGTAGCGGTTCAAGATAACTTGAACCATCTTGAACCGATGTTTTTCACGCAATTTCGGTACTTTTCCGGAAAACGGTTCAAGTTCAAGATGACATTATTATTATATATTATATTACATATATAGTATAAGTATATATGACTATAATATATTATAATTATATATAAAGAAATAGGTCATCTTGAACTTGAACCGAAAAGCGAAAAACGCCCGAAATTACGTGCTTTTTAGCGGTTCAAGATGCTTTTTCATCTTGAACCCATCTTGAACCGTTTACCGAAATTGCGTGCTTTTTCACGCATTGTGTTTCTATTGTATTAACAGGAGGACAAAAACCATGAAACGTGCAGTGTTCTACGGGCGCTATTCCAGCGACCGCCAGACAGAACAATCAATCGAGGGACAGCGCAGAGTCTGTGAGGAATTCGCAGCCGGCGAAAATATCCAGATCGTCCGGGAGTATATCGACCGGGCAACCTCTGGGACATCCACGCAACATCGGGAGCAGTTCCAGCAGATGATCTCCGACAGCAAAACGGGTGGCTGGGAATATGTGCTTGTGTACAAGCTGGATAGATTCGCCCGTAACAGGTACGACAGCGCCGTATACAAGCGAGAACTCAAACGCAATGGGGTAACAGTGCTGTCAGCCACAGAACGCATTACAGACAGCCCAGAAGGCGTTCTGATTGAAGGGCTGTTGGAGTCAATGGACGAATATTTCTCCCGTGAACTGTCTAGGAAAGCAAAACGAGGGATGCGAGAATCAATCCTCAAAGGGCATTGTATTACCCGGTTACCGTACGGCTATAAGCGCACGGGCAAGACTTGTGCTATTGACGAGGACGCCGCCGACGTGATACGCTGGATTTTCCGGGAGTACTCTTCCGGAAAAACGATACAAGAAATCGTGGATACCCTCAACATCAGAGGATTCCGAACCATGACCGGAAAAAGATTCAAACGCCCCACAGTAAGCGTGATTCTCCGGAATGACAAGTACACAGGTACGCATTACGTGAGTGATTTCGAGGAGCCGGAACGATATCCGCAAATTATATCACAGACGATGTGGGATTCTGTGCAATCCAGGCTGCGAGAATCTGCAAATCGTTACCGAAAACATGATGACGGATTTGTTTACGCCCTCACCGGGAAAATCAATTGCGGTTATTGTGGATATGCTGTGAACGGGATAACAAGTAATCACAAATATCATTACTATCGTTGTGTTTCCGGAAAATACAACAAGCATATATGCGACGGGTGCAGCGTTAGGGCGGATGTTGTGGAAACGGCTGTTGTTGACGCATTGCAGGAATATTTCACGGCGGAACGAGTCGAGGAAATGGGAACGCACTTGTACGATCTCTACCGGAAATCTGCCCCAACTGAGAGGGACGACAAGCGGCGATTGGCGGAAGTGGATATGCAGATAACTGGTGCAGTTAACGCCTTGATTGCTTGTCCGGAGTCGGAGGCGCTGCAAAATAGATTGCGAGACCTGGAAGAGCAGAAACGGGAAATCGAGCAATCACACGTGAAACATCAGTACCTGGAAAAAAGTCATTTCGTGGAATTTTTCCGGAACATCGTGTCTGCTCTGGAACATATCGACGTGCGAACAAGATTATTTTCCACGCTGATTGAGAGTGTGTCGCTATACCGAGATCACGTTGTGATTATAATTAATCTCATGGACGATTCCACCGATCCACCAACGCCAATAAGCCTGGAAAAATATTTTTCGTCCAGTGTTGCAAATGGCAGTGCATTATTATGCTGGTCAAATAATGCCTGAACCATGGGCATCATGGTATAAAGGATATTAAAGCGGTGTTTATGGAGGAAGCTGTATGATTATATCATGTAATAATATTCGTGAAATTGAAAATATCAATTTGCATGATGCGTATATTGAAAATGTAATCTATAATCATTCCAATAAGGTAATTAATGTTGAGTTAGAAAGTGAATGGGAAAAAACTGATTATGATTTGAGCTTTCATGAAGTGCTGTATTATGAAATGACTTGTTGCGATTTTTGGGGCTGCGGATATAATGTGATTTGCTGGTCAAAATTTGATACAACTGAAATTTTCGATAAGTTATTGAGAATCGACAGAATAGAAAAAGCAGAATCTAATTCTGAAAGTAATACGATAATGGATTTATCAGAATATATTGGAATAGATATATTGCTCAACTCCGGAGACCATCTAAAAATAATATGCAAATCAGTGATAATTAGCTAAAAATAGTTTTTATTCAGTAATATGGAAAGCTTAACGAGACTAAGACCAACACCTATGACGGTCTGAATCAGCTGATTGGCTTTACCGATGGCGAAAAGTCCGGATATACCTATTACACTCAGAATGCACACGGTGATGTGGTAAATTTGACCGATGCGACAGGTGCAATTACCAAGTCCTACACCTATGATGCGTTTGGTGTGGAGAAGAATATCAGCGTCACAGTTACTTAGCCGACAGTACTGTTCTTGATTTGGTAGAAAAAGGTCAATTCAACAGAATCCGAAGTATGTCACTGAACGAAGGAGATTTGGAAAATTCACTTCGCACGCTGACACGCCTGCTATGCAAACATCATAATCAAGAGGTGCAGATGATTTATAAGTACGGCGTGGCTTGTTATAAGAAGAAATGTAAGATCGTAAAGACGTGAGGAAACATTCAGAGAGATTTATCAAGCCATTACAACTAAAAGTCAAAGGAGGCAGATTGACAGATATGCCAATTATGATTGAAAACATCAACGCCCAGACGATCACCCCGGCACTGGGAAAGAATCCACGACAGCTCTATGAGCATCAGGAAGAGGCAATCCGGAAGTTAGATGCCATGGACAAAAGAGGGTCATTCCGTACTCTGCTCGTTTTGCCCACAGGCGGCGGAAAAACGTTAACAGCCGCATATTGGCTGCTTCGGAATGCAGTAGACCAGAACAAAAAGATTCTCTGGCTTGCACACAGACATCTGCTCCTGGAGCAGGCGGCAGAGGCTTTCGCCCGAAACGCCTATACTGATACAATGGTAAACCGCACGGTTTTCAATTACCGCATCATTTCCGGAATGCACGATAAGCCCGTACATATTCAGAAAACCGACCGTATTCTTATTGCCAGCAAGGACAGCATGATCCGCAGTCTGGATAAACTGAAAAACTGGCTGAATGGGGAAGAAATCTATCTGGTGATCGACGAGGCACATCACGCCGTGGCGAAATCCTACAAGAAAATTATCCAGTATGTTGCAGATCACACGAAATCCATGAAGCTGCTGGGACTCACGGCGACACCGTTCCGTACCTCGGAGGACGAGCAGGGTGCCTTAAAACAAGTCTTTACAGATGATATCGTGTACAAGACCGATCTGGATACCCTCATCAAAAAGGGCATTCTCGCAACGCCTACCTTTATTGACTGCAACACCAATATACAGTTTACAGAACATCTGGGAGTCCAGGCGTTGAAAAGCATTGAGAATCTGGATACGCTGCCGGAAAATATTGCAAATGACATTGCGGACAACAAAGAACGAAACCGCATCATTGTGGAGAAATACCTGCACAACTACGAGAAATACGGACAAACCATTGTGTTTGCACTGAACAAAGTCCACGCCATTGCCCTGAACAAGCTCTTCAACGAGAAAGGAAAAGCATACGGCATCCGATCTGAGTTTATCATTTCCGAAGTACAGGATATGATAACGGGCATCACCATTTCCAATGCAGACAACGAACGTAAAATCGAAGCATACCGCAATGGAGAAATCCAGGTACTCATCAACGTCAATATCCTCACAGAGGGAACAGACCTGCCAAAGACCCATACGGTATTTCTGACACGTCCCACTGTCTCAACAACACTGATGACGCAGATGGTGGGTCGAGCGTTGCGTGGATTGAAAGCAGGAGGCACAAAAGAGGCGTATATCGTCAGCTTTGTCGATGACTGGAACGATAAAATCGCATGGGTAAATCCGGAAACACTTACGGAGGCAGAGTATCACGAAAAAGAGACCCTTGCCGAGACCCAAAAGCAGCAGATCCGGCTGATCGCAATTTCAAAGATCGAAGAGTTCGCACGAATGGCAGATGCTGCCGTGGATACGTCCGCATTGGACAGCACGCCGGCAATCGAACTGATTCCTCTTGGTATGTATATGCTGTCCACGCTGGAATGCAATCATCAGATTCTGGTATACAACAGCACACAGAATGCCTACCAGAGCCTGATCCGTGACCTGCCCAATCTGATGGAGCATTACGGCATTGAAGGTGAAACCATTCCGGAAGAAACGCTGGACGACATGACCGAGCATTGTTTCCAAAGCTACTTTGACGAAAACATGATTCCCTCCTGCAACCGGAACGACATCGAGCATCTGCTGAAGTTTTATGCACAGAAGGCTGTTGCACCTCTGTTTGTGACGATCGATGAAATGGAGCGAAAAAAGCTGGATGTTTCTGAAATCGCAAAGAAGATCTATGATGAGGATATGCGTAGAAGCGAGAAAAATGCCTATATTCAGAGCCTTTGGGCAGAAGAGGGCAGCCTGCTCCCCGTGTACTATACCAACCCGTACTTCTTTAAGAAGCTGATTATATCTGCTAAAATAAAACTGAGCCAGCTGAGGGAAAAATGATAATAAAAAAGT
>ERZ827126.753-NODE-753-length-40485-cov-9.086446_pt1 | contig 40485 bp, 35 predicted proteins | sample MGYA00519780_ERZ827126 | MGnify/ENA primary metagenome ERZ827126 (study PRJEB31778, sample SAMEA3449262) | human gut metagenome | biome: human gut; feature: human-associated habitat; material: faeces | place: United Kingdom | collected 2010/2012 ...
TCAGCCACAAGTTTTCCTGATATAAAAGGATTTCAACCCGAACTTCACCATTATCAGTTTTATAAAACAGGATTTCCCTCGTTTCATAAGGAGTTAGCCCATATTCTTCGTTCATATCCATTCCCTTCCTATTCTTCACTTTTGTTTCTCGCTCTGTTTTTGTAAACATTATGCTTATTCTTACACTGCGGGCTGCAAAACACAGCGCTTGGTCTGCTTGCAAAAAAGGCTTTCGCACAATGTTTGCAACGTTTGACCGGGTTTTCGCTGTCTGTCATAGCAAGTGCCATCATCACACGGTCATTCTGTATGTTCCACATGGATTCCACGCCACGCTTTACCACATCCGGATTGTGAAACGGAAAGAACAGATGCAGATAATCCCTTAGTGGACATGGTTTCTTCTTTGATAAAGTGATTTTTCGGCAGATAAACTGCTTCGTAGTCCATAAATGTTGGTGTGGTCGGCAAAGCTGTCATAAGACCAAGCAAACCATACTTTACTGCAAATTGACCAATAGCTTTTTGTATCTCCTGTGGAGTTTTGACCTGTGATTCCATTCGTCCGATATTGATAGCGTCTAAGACTATCTGCTGATACTCTGCCAACGGATCAAAAAGCTGGTTACTTCTCTCTGCGCCAACTATGTACCAGCGTCACGATTTTATCCGGAGTGCCATGATAAAGTATAATTTTATCCATTTTCCCTGCTCATTCCTACACAAACATGGTTTCCAGCATAGATTTCTTTATATTTTGTAATTTTTCTACCTCACGCTGATGAAGGGTGATAAGTGCTTCTAACTCTTTAAAAAACTTTCCAATCTGTTTTTGTTCTTCAATATCTTGCGGTATCATCAGCTCTGTTTCAAAAAAATCTGCTGGCACAATATTTAAAAGTCCATGATTTCTTGCTCCCTCTGCTGCGATCTCACGAATACCTTTATGCCACAAATTTGTATTGTAGTATGATACTAAAAAATTGGAATCTATTGGATTATTTTCTTTTATTCCAAATACGATATAAAGTGTTGATAATACGCCATTTTCATAATGATCCAGCCTTTTAACAGCTCCCCAAGGAGCATCTGTTGAAGTGCTCTTATTATAAGCGAACTCTCCATTCTCAATCAAATAATAACCACTGACATCTTTACTTGCTACTCTCTTATCAAAGAATTCATTCTGATCAATAAGTCCATATTGAGCCGATATCGTAAGCGGTAACTCAGAGACTAAATCTTGATTTTTCCTTGTTACTCGATTGACCACATCCCCCAACTTACGCTGTTCCCAAGAGTCCGTAAAGCCCTTAAATCTTATCTCAGGAAAACAACTACCATTTTGTGGGAACATTTTTTCTAACATTGCTTTTTTAATAATCTGCAACTTGTCATACTTACGCTGATGAAGGGTGATAAGGTGGCCAATGGTGTGGAAATACTGTCCGATTTTCTTTTGTTCTTCTAATTTAGGAACCATTGTAGTTAATTCAGAAAACTCTGTTTTATTTACAATTTGCATGGTTCCTGCCGCAGCCATACGCTTCATAATATTCGACCAAATTTCACTCTCCGTCAAAAGAAAATAGGCATCATTATATTCATTTGGAGTAAGACAATTTATCTGCTGATTAAAGCTTCCTTTTACCGTTAAAAGTGTGTTTTTTCCTATACTTGCAATACAAGTACAGAGAATTGTATTTGCCGGTACAACACGTCCTACTTTTATCCCCTCTCCGCTAAGTTTTCTTGGCGTATCAGATATTGTTTGAGAGTTAATGTCAGTTGGTGTTACCCAAGGTATTCCATCCTCTGAATAATACTCTGACTTTGACGTTGATGGTGTCGAGCCTGTCATTATTTCGCCAAGTTCCCCCAACTTACGCTGTTCCCAAGAATCAGTGAATCCTTTGAACCGAATTGCAGGTTTTTTCTTTTTTTCCATATTAATCACCCATCAATAGCGCTTTTAATTCGCCAAGTCCTTTCAAATCGTATTCGCTGCCATCAAGTTCATCGATCATCTTAACAAGTTGCTTTTCAGTTTCATGGATTTCATTCTCAATATCCATGAAGGTCGTAGCATATTTGCTTTGTAATGCCTGGATTCCCGCTACAAGAGTATCTACTATCACATCTGGAAGTTTGTCTAATTCTGATTTCAGTGGACTGATCCATTTTTCTTCCAAAAGTTTCAGAACCTGCTCGTCTGAAAGATTTTCAATGGTTTCTTTCGTCTTTGTCTCCAACTTTAGCGTTTTGTTTTTAATGTCTGTACGCAATGTTTTTTCATCCTGTGTCAGATCGCACACTTTTGAAAAAATACGATATGTATTCTGTGCCTCTGGCGAAGTATCTTTTTTTAATTCCTTTAATTTTTTTAATATCTCTTTTGTAACAAATGTATCTCCCTCTTCTGAAAAACACTCTCTATAAGCATCTTTATCCTCTTCTCCAAACTCATCCAGAAGTGTTTCATATTCTCCTGGAATATCTGCAAGTCTGCTTTCTAATTCTCTGATCTCGTTTAAATCCTGTTTTAAAATAGTTTCCTGCACCAGATTAAATGGGAGCACATGTCCTGCCCAGCCATCCTGTAATTCCTGCTCTTCATTACCCTTTTTCCTTGTTACCAGATGTGGATCCACCTTTTTTGTGGCAGCAAATCCCTCTGTCTGGATGATTTCAAGATCAATAGATACTTCATTCCAACAATTATCTAATAACTGGAACGCCTCATATTTATCAATTAACGGTATATCCGAAAGTCGTTCAAAAATATTGTCACTTAGAAGACTCTCGGTTTTTGAAATATCAATTTTCTCCATCTGATCAATCAACATATTTTTTAAATAAATCGGGAATGTTTCAAAAGCCTTACAATATGCCTCTTCAAATGCTACGACATCTTTACTGTTTTTTATTGCATCTTTAATATCTTCTGATGAGATAGAAACATATGGAGAACCATCCTGTTTAAAAAGTTCACTTTTCAGATTTGGGAACGCATCCCAGTAATCCTTCATTCCTTCTAATTCTGCATTTGGAATTCCACCAAACATGGATGCATAGATATCCCAATGTTCCGTTTTTTCAGAAGAATCTACATAGCGCGGTATATTCAGATTATAGTCATTACTGCGTATTTCCTCTCTGGTAACCTTTCTTGAAAATTGTGGAATTTCTTCACGCTTGATATAGGTGTCTGTAATACGCTTAATATCGGACTGTCTGAGTTTATTATTTTTTCCTTCTTTTATAAATCCTTTGGATGCATCTATTATTAATACATCTGTATTTTCACGTTTCTGACGTAATACCATAATAATCGTTGGTATTCCTGTTCCATAAAAAATATTTGCCGGAAGTCCAATGATTGCATCAATATGATTGCTCTCAATTAAATTTTTCCGTATTTCTCCCTCTTCTCCACCACGGAACAGGACTCCATGTGGAAGTACAATTGTCATAATTCCATCTGGCTTAACATGAAACAGATCATGTAGCAAAAAAGCATAATCTGCCTTTCCCTTCGGTGCTAACCCAAATCTGGCATAACGAGGATCTGCTTCTTTATTACTTGGATCCCATGCCTGTGAATAAGGTGGGTTTGAAACAACTGCATCTACATAAAGCGGATCATAAGAATTTACCGGATCATTTTCGTCAAAATACGGCCAGTCTTCTTCCAATGTATCTCCATTACGGGTTACAATGTTATCTGGCTTAATCCCTCGCATAACCAGATTCATTCGCGTCAGATTGTACGTGCTCTCTTTTAATTCCTGTGCATAATATTTGATATTATTTGCATCTGACATATATTTTGCCGCACTGTGTCCTATGTTAATAAGCAATGATCCTGAGCCACTGGTCGGATCATATATCTTTATCTCATTTTTTCCCTGAAGATGACTCGCCACAATTTCTGACATTAAAAGTGATACTTCATGAGGTGTATAAAATTCTCCTGCTTTTTTTCCGGCATTTGCTGCAAACTGTTCTATTAAATATTCATAAATATACCCAAGAACATCATATCCCTGCTTTCCATCCATCGGAATATCTTTTATCAAGGTTAGTAATCCACTGATAGCTTTCGTCTGTGTTCCCAAACTGTCTCCTAATTTTGAAAGTCCTGTCTGTAATGTATCAAATACCTTATCAAATACTTTTTTGTGGGTTGCTGATATCAGCCGGCTAAACGCTGAAAGTGCATCCCGCACATTGGAAACATCAAAATCTTTTCCCATACTTAGCCATGTTGAAAATAAATCTTTATACGAAATAAAATAACCTATATTCTCCTGAATCCATCTGACTGTTTCTTCATCATCATCTGTCACTGTTTTTAACAATTCGTCGTCGTAATCATTCTCTTTCAAAAACTCTACTTCTTTGTCAGAAAGATATTTGTAAAACATAAATCCAAGTATAAAATCTTTATATTCACTAGCTTCAATCTTTGATCTCATCTGATTTGCAGATGCCCATATTTTCTGTGCGAGTTGCTGTTTATTCATAATTTTGCCTTTCTCCCTGTTTAAGTGTAAGCATAAATAGCTCAATCTATTATAACACAGAGAATTACTGATTCGCCATATATTTAGCAAAACTGGCGACAACTGACGATAATACCGATGGCAATCAATTTACTGACTAGGATTTTTCTCTGAATAAAAAGCAAAAATCCGCTTACCTGTACAAAAGGCAGTGGATTTTAGTTTTTACTTCTTCTATTTTATTTTTCTGGAGTTTCTTCACATCTTCTAATGACATATTTCCAACTCATAAATCATGTCACACGCAATGTGCGTTCCATCCTCTAAAATAAACATTTTGTCATAATCACGGATTTTTCTAAATGTTCCTGTCACTGTCTCATATTTGCCGCCCTCTTTTCTGTCATCCGGCTTAAAATATGTCACTGTCACTGCCAGATGTTCCTCTGCATGTGCCATCAGTTCCTGCAGTTTTTCGTTCAGTTCCTCCTTCTTATCCTCATTCAGCTCTGCCTGTTCTTCCGTAAGTCTTGCAGTCTCCTGGATTGCCGCCTCATGCCCGGTCAGTGCTGCAAACGGAGAGAACTGTGCCGCTCTGTCATAAATTGACATCTGCGGATGTACTTTGGAAACGTGATGTGGAAGCCCAATGATATCCTCATACTCTTTTTTATGCATGATGACCTCCAATCTGATTATTTCGCTCCTGCATGGTCGCCCCCTCCTGAAGGTTTGTTCCTTTTAGCATTGCATTTTTACCATATTTTTTCTTAACCGAAAGCATTGCCTCCTGCAGCCTTCGCTCTTTTTCGCGTTTTTCCTGTTCGGCTTCCTGTTCCTCTGCCACTGCCTGATAATCAGTAAATAAATCCATCTGTGTAAATTCTGTCTCTTCCGATATCGATTGCTCGTCCAGGGCATGGTTCGCTGTAACATAAACCCGGCGAATCAAAAGATTCTCATCAACAATCCGGTCATACAGTTCTAATACTGCTTCCATGATCTGTGATGTAGAAGATGTCTTTTTCTTAAGATTTGCTGTCCCATGTGCATGCTTTGGCACAACTCTGCCATACCGGTCTGCTTTCACCTCTCCACGGTATTTTTTCCTGCGTTCCGGGTCTGCCAGATTCTCAATATCATACCCGACATCAAGCACAAGCTGGTCTGTCACAAGCTTTTTCTCCACAAGATCGAGCACCAGTGCATCGGTCATCTCACGGACAATGATTTTTGTCTGGTTAAAATCATACGGACAATGAAGCACCTGACCGGAACCGATACTGTTTGTCTCCGGCTTATATCCCTTAATATCCGCAATTGTGACAGGCTCATACCCCCAGGCATGATCGATCAGAAGCTCTGCATTAATGCCAAACATTTTATAAAGAAGCTCTTCGTTATAATAATCTCTCTCACCGCCGATGGAACAGCGTGCAATATCGCCCATCGTATAAAGTCCGGCCGCTTCTAACTTTTTCCGGTAGCCACTTCCTACCCGCCAGAAGTCCGTCAATGGTCTGTGATTCCACAATAATTTCCGGTAAGACATCTCATCAAGTTCCGCGATCCTCACTCCATGTGCATCCGGCATGACATGTTTTGCCACGATATCCATTGCGACTTTACACAGATAAAGGTTGGTTCCGATTCCGGCTGTTGCAGTAATCCCTGTCTCCTGCATCACATCAAGGATCATCTTTGATGCCAATTCCTTCGCCGTCATATGATAGGTGTTCAGATAATGCGTCACATCCATAAACACTTCATCTATAGAGTACACATGCATATCTTCCGGTGCGATATATCTCAGATAAATGTTGTAAATTTGTGTACTGAATTTCATATAGAGTGCCATTCGTGGCTTTGCTGTTACATAAGTAACAGAAAGCTCCGGGTGTGCCTTCAGTTCGTCCGAAAAATAGGAACTTCCCTCAAACACTCTTTTCGGTAACTTTTGCAGTCTCTCCCGGTTTACCTCTTTCACACGCTGCACAACTTCAAAAAGTCTCGCTCTTCCTGGGATTCCATATGCTTTTAAAGAAGGCGAAACTGCCAGACAGATTGTTTTCTCTGTCCGCTCTGCATCCGCCACGACAAGATTGGTCGTCAGTGGATCAAGATCTCTTTCCCGGCACTCAACAGAGGCATAGAACGACTTTAAATCAATTGCTATATAAATATGATTTTCATTTTCGCTCAAGAACGCACCTCCCATTTTTTACGCCACTGCATTCGCATTAATATTATCTATGACCTTTTTGATTCCCATCCAGTGCTACCATACACGGCAGGCGGTTAATCCTCACTCCAGAGGACTGTGACCTCTGATTACATAGAAATCTGCTTGCAGAAATCTTGCGAATGGAGGATTTGCTTTGCTCTTGGTTATATCGTTGGTTCTAAGAGCAATGACAAGACGCAAAAATAACCGCCTGGTCCTGAGAAAAACTTGGCGGTTACTTTTGTAATCTACTATTTCAGGCTAACCATCTATCGGTAGCACTTTTATATAAATATACTAACATTCAATCTCTTCCATGTCAAACATATATTCTTTTTTAATAGTCTACCTTGCCAGTCAATGACTGAATTAAATATCCTATATGTTTTTTACACCAGCTTACTCTGCTTTTGCATCCGAAACACTGACCTTATGGTCATACCATTTTCCCTTTGTGCCGATCAGTGCAAGATCAAACTCCTGATCTAATGCTTCTACCGGAACGTCAAAAGCATAAACTTCCTCTTTGGAACCATCAGAGTATGTAACTTCTTCTGTTGTTGGCTGGATCAGTTTTGCTCCATCCTTCTGTGCATCTTCTGCAGTTCCTAAGAAAAGATTTACAATGTTCTGGGATGGCATTACGATGTGGAGTGTCATTTTTCCGTTTTTTACCGTAAGTGTTCCACGTCCGTCATATGCTTCATTTACATGAAACATGCTGCTGTCGGTATCGAATTTTGCAGAGTAGGTTCCATCTGCAAGGACATCACTGTCTGCAGATGCTGTTGTTGCGATATCCCCAAGAGAATCGATGGCTGCTTTGGTATGTGCTACATAAATCTGCTGAATCGCATCGATCTCACCAAGTCCTGCGATCTGACAGTCCACGCTTTCAAAGTTTCCACTTGCAACAAACTGGCTCTTCCAGGAATCGTCATCATCGCCAGCCATATCGTTGTTGGCGTGATCTCCGGCTACGACCATTAAAGGACGAAGGATCACTTTTGTGTATCCTGCTTCTTTTACTGCTGCGATCACGTTCTCACATGCTGTCTCTTCCGGCTCACCTTCCACTGTTCCGATGAATACGTTGTCATAACCTAATTTTTCCATCTGGGCAGCCATCTGGCTGTAGCTTACTTTTGCAGTGTGGGAAGTACCATGTCCCATGAACACAAATGCTGTACCATCTTCTTTTGCTGCCTTTAAGGAATCAAAACCTGCTGTCTTTACTGCCTCTGCTGTGATAGCTTCTGCAACGGCTGCTTTATCTTCATTGACAACAGTTGCATCACTTCCAACTTCGCCAAGTAACGGTTCAGCGATCGTAACTGTCTCAAATTTATCTTTGTATCCATCTAATGCATCTACGAGTTCATCATACTCTGCACCATGCATCAAATGAGTTGGCTGTACTACGAGATTTTTTACACCATTTTCTACTGCTCTGTCGAGTGCCTGTTCTACATTGTCAATTTTTTCACCATCTCTTGCCTGTACATGGTTGATGATGATCTGTGCTGTGAAAGCTCTTCTTACAGACCAGTCCGGATTTGCTTCCTGCAGTGCTTTTTCCACACCACCGATATCCTCTGCCCTGCTGTCGTTGAAGGATGTACCAAAACTTACCACTAAAAGCTCGTTCTCTCCGATTCCGTCCTCATTCAAAGGATCATCCTTGGATGCATCTCCTGTATCTCTTCCGAAATAATCCGGGTCAGCATTTTCTCCCTCGACCAGCTCTTTCTGAGCGTCTGTCAATTTGTCCCATGCTGCTTTTGCTGCTGCACACTGCTCATCTGTGTTCTCATTTCTGGTCTGCACATAGATGGCATCGATGAGTGCTGCAACTTCGTCTGCTGCGGCCTGATCATCGACCTCTTCACTCTCTGTCTCAGCAGCTGTTTCTGTCTGTGGCTGTGTTGTCTCTGTCTCGTTCTTACTTCCGCAGCCTGTAAAAAGAGCTGCTGTCATTGTAAACGCAAGAACAAGTGCAAGTGTTTTTTTCTTCATTTTTTTCTCCTCTTTGTGATTTACTTCTGCTTCATAGAGATCTGTACACAAAGAAAAATTTATTATCCAATCCTTACGGAAACAGACAATAGAAAACTCCGGTCAGATGTCCTGAACGGAGTAAAAAGTCAATGAAAATCAGGCTTTTGTCAGAAAGCCCTCTAAACAGTACGACCAATTACTCGTGATCTGGGAATTCATTTCCCTGTACCAGACGATTGGCAGGTTTCCTGGCTGAAAGATCCTCATACAGATTCTGCCTTCCCAGTGCCATGCACCAGTGGCTTTCCATGCGGAAAAAGAATCTGCACTCCCTTATCACAGTGACGAGATCGTACAGGAATCACACCTGTTTCCCTTTTAACCAGTCTGGTCATAAATCAAACCGACTGGCACCAACTGTCTTCTCTATGAAACTGTCATTTTTTTACGCTTCCATACCGCATGAATGATATAGCGGTTTAAAGCCTTATTCATGTTAGCACACCCATGTTTTTTTTGCAATCTCAAATGTGTTTTTCTGCTCTTTCCAAAAACCATTTCACAAGCTTTGGATTTGACGGATAATACAGATGTGGAAATCCCCAAAAATGATCGTCTGATGCATGAATGCACTTCCAGCTTCTTCCAGTCACCGGTTTTGTGGCAATGCAATCCTCTCCATTCGCTGTGCTGTCGAAATAGTGGAACTCATGCGCCTTTATTTTTTCCGGTTCCGGCTTTTCCTCTGTTCCTTTCCCCGCAAACCCTTGCAGCAGCTGCACTTCCACATAACCAAAACGCACCAGTTTTCCCATATACTGGCATTCTGCCGGGATCACACCAACCATAGGAAAATTTTTTCCGTCTTTGTCTGTGAGTGTCTCATGCAGATACATAAATCCCCCACATTCTGCCAGGGAAGGTAACTGCTGTTCCAACGCTTCTTTGATCGATTTCCGCATGCTCTCATTTTCCGCAAGCTGTTTGGCATATAATTCAGGATAGCCGCCGCCTAACAGTAAGCCGTGGATGTTGTCTGGAAGCGTTTTATCATGCAGCGGTGAAAAATAGACCAATTCTGCACCATAATATTCCAACATTCTTAAGTTGTCACGGTAATAAAAACAGAATACTTCGTCTTTTGCCACAGCGATTCTAGGCGATATTGTATTTGTATCAGAGTTTCCTATATCATATAGTTTATTTTTTTCATTGGAGATTGCTTGCAAAAAAATTTTAACTTTCCCAGATGCTTCTTTTTCTTCCAAATTTTTTTCTGGCTTCATTTCATTTTCTTGCTCTATTTCATCTTCTAGTTTTGTTTCATCATCTTCTACAGTTTCTTCTTTCTCTCGCAAAGCGCATTCCGCAATCCCGATCATCGCATCAACATCAACATATTTTTCCAGCAATTGTCCGGCTTTTTCCAACTGAAAATTCAGTTCCTCCATTTCTTCCGGCAGGATCAGGCCCAGATGCCTGGAACCGATCGTCAGTTCTTTATCATTCGGAATGCATCCCAGTGCTTTTATCGCAAGTTCTTCTTCGATCAATGGTGCAATGGTATCAAAAAACATTTTACTTGTCCGGTTTAAAATAACCCCTTTGATCAGCTTCTTCTCGTCATACTGTAAGAATCCTGCAATGAGCGGGATCACAGATTTTCCCATGCCATGCGCATCCACGACCAGAATAACCGGGACATCCAGCGTCTTGGCCAGATGGTAGGAAGATCCCTCCTCCCTGATTCCGCCAAGTCCATCGTAAAGTCCCATAACACCTTCTAACACTGCGATATCATGCCCCGGCAGTTCCATCTCATACAATGCCTGTATTTGTAATGCATCCGAAAAAAATGTATCCAGATTTTTGGATGGAATTTTTAACACCTGTTCATGAAACATCGGATCAATATAATCCGGCCCACACTTAAAGGACACCGGATGTTTTTTCCTGCATAATAACTGTTTTAAAAAAGCACATGTGATGGTTGTCTTTCCACTGCCGCTTTTTACCGCAGCGATCATAACTTTCGGTATTTTCAATCCCATTTAAGATACCTCCCCGGTAAAATCAAAAGAGCAGATGTAGATTGGATTTTCTCCCTGCATCAGATGATAACCGCCGACTGTTTTCGCACGGGATACCTGCACCTGGATGATCTCGAGATCCGTGATACGTCTGTCTGTTTCCAACAATGTCAGTTCACGGATCGTCTCTAAACTGATGCAGTTGATCACGATCCTCATTGCATGATTTTTTTTATATAAAACATCTAAGATTTCTTTTAATCTGCCACTGCTTCCACCGATGAACGCATGTGTCGGATACTCACTCCGTTCTTCTGTCTTAAGACAGTCCGGTGCCTCACCGGCGATTACCTGAATGTTCGGCAGAGCGAATTTCTCGATATTTTTCTGGATCAGTTCCAGTGCAAGAGGCTTTTTTTCTATCGCATAAACCTGAATCTGTCCGCTTCTCTTTGCAATTTCTATTGCAATCGATCCTGTTCCGCTTCCGATATCATAGCAGACGGAATCCTTTTGTAAATGCAATTTGCAGATGGACAACGCTCTTATCTCCTCTTTCGTCATCGGAACTTTATCCCGCAAAAACTGCTCATCCTGTATCCCACAGGTAACTGCTTTTTTTTCTGCATCAGGATTTAGGATGAGACATATATATAATCCGGTTTCTTCCACATGCTCACATGCTTCCGGCGTTAATGCCAAAACTTTCTCCTGCGGATAGGACAGCTGGAAACCTGCAAGTACCTTACAGTTCTGCAAATGATAATTCTGTAACAGTCTGCCAAGTTTTTGCACATCCTCTTTTCCGGACATGAGCAAAAATGTTTTCGCAGAAAAACGAATTGTTTCTGTCAGATTTCCGATCCACTCTGAATCCGCTCCGTGTCCATGAATACTTAAAATAGCCGCATCCTGATAACTGTCCCCGGTCAATGCTGCAAAATAGGACACCGATGAAATTCCAGGATAGATGCGCACACGGCTGTCACTTCTGCCCTTCAGTTTTTCATATAGTTTCCCGCATCCGCTGTAAAAACCGGTATCACCAGAAAAAAGAATGACTACTTTCACCCCGCAGCCAGATAACCTGTCCAGCTCTGGGACAATATCCTCTGCAAGATAATAGGGATAACGGACTGCCTGCTCATTTTTTGCCACCGAGAGCAGCCGTTTTGCTCCAAAAATGTAGTCTGCTTCCTGGATTTTTTCTGCTGCTTCCATCGTGAGCGTCTGCGCATTTCCCATACCGATTCCGATCAGGAAAATCTGATTTTTTATTGTTTTTCCTGTGATTTCTGAAATTTTTCTGCACACCTGTGTAAATGTATCACCACTGTTTTGTTTTTCCGGATTGCCGATCACACAAGCAGTGATCCCTTCCGCCTCGGCTGCTTTTATTTTTTCCAGAAATCCCCCGGTTCTGCCACTCTCCTTTGTGACCAGGTACCTTATATGAAACTGTCTGATCAGTGCACGGTTCATTTCCAATGAAAAAGGTCCCTGCATCGCAATAATCTGTTTTCCACAGATGCCGTTCTGCTCGCAGAGAGATATGCTCTCCAATCCCGGCAATACACGGACAAACAGACGGTCTTTTAACGCTTCCTTCTGACTGTACGTGGCAAGATCTTTGCTTCCGGTCGTGAGCAGGATGTTTCCATCTGTGGAGTTTAAGAAGTCTGCACATTCTGTGGCGTCACTGCACAGTATCACATCTGAGTGATTTTCCTGTATTGTATCCTTATTTAATGCAATATCCGAAGTCTCCCTCTGCAGCCGGATATACGGAATCTCCGTATTTTTCAGGCTTTCCCTGATGTTTTCTGAAACTGCCGTTGCAAACGGATGCGTTGCATCCACCACCGCTGCCACCCCACTCTGTGCGATGAACTTCTGCATTTTCTCCAAATCCATCCTGCCTTTATGAACCGTAACTCCTTCCATCTCCGGCATGACGATCTCACCATATTCTGTTGCCACGGAAACAATACATTGGATTCCATTTTCAGACAATGTCTGTGCTAACATGCGTCCTTCTGTTGTTCCTGAAAAAATTACAATTCTATTCATGAATTTCTTTCTCCTGTTTACACGATTGTCACATGCAAATTAAAATACGGCATACTTTAAACCGCCGGATCCGGCAGCACATACCCTCTTGGTGTGACAAGTTTCCCACCTATGATTTTTGTTCTGGAATTTCCAATAAATACCGTTGTAAACATATTCACCTGACGCTCCCGCAATTCTGCGAGTGTGCAGACTTCACAGGCTGTGTTTTCTCTTCCGATGTTTTCCACATATCCGCAGGCTCTCTCCGGCTCCACATCGTTTTTTTGTAAAATGTCACAGGCCCTCTTAAGATAATCTGCCCTGTGGTGGCTGGATGGATTATAAATCGCCATGCAAAAATCACCCACCGCCGCTGCCGCAAGCCTTTTTTCGATAATCTCCCACGGTGTCATAAGATCACTTAAGCTGATGACGCAGTAATCGTGGTTTAGTGGTGCTCCAAGCGCCGCTGCCCCACTGTTTGCCGCTGTGATCCCGGGGATCACCTCAAGTTCACATCCCGGATGCGCTTCCGACATCTCATAGAGCAGGGATGCCATTCCATACACGCCTGCATCCCCACTGCATACCATCGCAACCGTTTTTCCTTTTTCTGCTTCCTCAAAACACATCTCACAGCGTCTGACTTCCTGTTTCATCGGTGTGGATAAAAATTCTTTTTTCCGATATTTACCGCCTAATAATTTTAAATACACCGGATATCCGACGATCACATCGCTGCCGCACAATGCATGATCTGCCTGTGGAGTCATCATTTCCCCGGTTCCAGGTCCCATTCCCACGATATAAATTTTACTGCTCATCGATCCTGTACTCCTTTGCCAGTTCTCTTTCCAATTTCCAGTCGTATTTTACAATTGCGATCGTCATACCATTTTCTGCCTGCTTCCGCAAAATGAAAGTTCCTTCTTCGTTTGCCGCTTTCATTGCAGCCCGCTCGCAGACATTGTCCACGCCTGTCTTTTCTTTCACAAAGGAGGACTCCTGAAAGTCTCCCTTTACCTGTTTTAACTCCTCCGCGGAATAGGTTAAAAACGGAATCCGGTTTGCCATGCACCACCTCAGCAGGCCTTCCTCCTCTTTTTTCAGATCAATGGAAGCTGCTGCGCGCACAAGTCTTTTTTCAATGCCTGCATGATCCAGCCACTTTTGTATAAATGCATCCAGTTCTTCAAAGCTTTTTCCCCTGCGGCAGCCGATTCCTAAAATATATTCTCTCGGCTGCAATCCGAGTACTCCCTGCTCTAAGTCTGTTTTCTCTGATGAGATCACAATATCCGGCGTTTTTCCATCCAGTATTTTGGCTGAGACTTTTGCGATCCCCTCCCGGTTATAAATGGAAAGACCACATTTTTTTGCAAACAGATCCACAGAAAACGTATGATTCACATCGGTTGCCGTTGTGATGACCGGAATCCCGCCAATCTGCCCTGCAATCTGTTCTGCGAGCTCATTTGCACCTCCCATATGCCCGGAAAGCAGTGGGATCACAAAAGTCCCCGCCTCGTCTGCCACAACCACCGGACTGTCACTCAGCTTATCCGACACAAATGGTGCGATCATGCGCACTGCAATGCCGCAGGCTCCAATTACAACGATGGCATTTTTCTCTGCAAACTGCTGTCTTGTCCAGTCAGATAGCGATAATCCAAGGTTTTTTGCTTCTTCCGTTTTCGTGTTCACAAAAGCCTGTCTGATTTTTTCTGCTAGTTTTGTTCCGTTCTCTGTAAACGTAATGATACTGATATTCATTCTTTTTCCCTTGATTTTTTTATCTTACGAAATTCCGTCTCAAAATCCGGCGCATACAGTCTGGATTTTCCGTAATGCTGATGTGCCACAATATCTCCCACGATGATCAGCGCTGTTTTTGTAATGTCATGCGCTTTTGCCGTCTCTTCTAACTGTTCCACCGTGCACAGATACGCTTCTTCCTCCGGCCAGGTCGCCTTGTATACAATCGCCGCCGGTGTGTCTTTCCCATACCCGCCTGCGATCAGCCGTCTGCCCAGTTCTCCCAGCATTCCTGTACTTAAATAGATTGCCATGGAAGCATGATGTGCTGCAAAACTCTCAATGCTCTCTCTCTCCGGCACTTTGGTTCTGCCTTCCATGCGGGTAATGATCAATGACTGGGACACTTCCGGCAAAGTATATTCCAGATTTAACAAAGCTGCAGCTCCAAAACAGGCGCTTACTCCCGGACAGCTTTCATACAAAATACCTTTTTCATCCAGCAGATCCATCTGTTCCCGCACTGCTCCGTAAATGCTCGGTTCCCCAGTGTGAAGCCGCACGGTCGTAAGCTTTTGTTTTTCTGCCTCTTCCATGACAGCGAGTACCTCTTCTAAGGTCATGTATGCACTGTTATGTATCTCACACTCTTTTTTGCAATAAGATAAAAGTTCCGGATTCACAAGCGAACCCGCATAAATTACCACATCCGCCTGTTCTAACAGACGCATTCCACGTACCGTGATAAGATCTGCCGCTCCAGGTCCTGCTCCCACAAAATAAACCATTGTTTTGTTTCCTTTCTTATAAATCACATTAATTCCTGTAAAAACTTCTCTGCTCCAGCGGACTTTGCCAGCTCTCCAAATTCATTGGAGTAAAGGATAACCTCGATCTGCAGTTTTCCTGCCGCCCGTTTATTCAGGTAAAACATGATTTTTGACAGTAGATCCTGCATCACAGCATCTTTTTTCCCACAGGCATCCAGTTTCCTGACTGCTTCTTCCGTGGTGACACATTGCAGGATTTCCTCTAAAACCGGATAAGGCACCTGATTTCTCACAGAAGCTGCGGCAAGCACTTCCATACGGCAGTCTCCCTCTCTGGAATGTGTGTTCATGATTCCTCCTGCCACTTTCACAAGCTTGCCGATATGTCCTGTGAGCAGCATTTTTTCAAATCCAGCGGTGATCGCCATATCAATGGTGTCTCCGATAAAATTACTGCACTTTACGCTCCGGTCAAGGTCGTAACCATATGTTTTTTTCATATAATCCAACCCGTAATTACCGGGCGAAACAGCGGCGATTCCATAACCCTCTGCCTTTTTCTGGTTCAATTCCACTTTGATCGTATCAAGAAGTGCCTGACTGCTCATCGGTTCTACGATCCCGGAAGTTCCCAAAATAGAAATTCCCCCGACGATCCCAAGCCTCGGATTGAAGGTCTGCTCCGCCAAACGTTCTCCGTCGGGCACCGAGATCGTGATATGAAGTTCTCCGGAGAAATCTGCCAATGCGCATACCTCCTGCACTTCTTTTTCGATCATTTCCCGCGGCACATGATTAATGGCTGCATTTCCGACCGGCTGATCTAATCCGGGCTTTGTCACTCTGCCAACACCCTCGCCACCGTCAATGCAAATGACTGCCCGTTTCTCCTGCATCGCTTCCACATGAATGCCTGAAAGTTGTCTGTTATTCTGTCCCGGTATTTTTTTCTCCCCGTCTGCAAAACGCACCGTGGAAAAAATGAGTGTCCCGGATGTAATATCGGGATCATCTCCACCATCTTTTCGTACTGCGCAGGTAACTTCTGTTTCACTTCTTGTAATTTCAAGTATCTCTGCTTGAAACAGAATCCCTTTTGGTGTCTGTATTGTTATATTTTGTTTTAACTTTCCTGTCAGCAGCATATATGCTGCTGCTTTCGAGGAAGCCGCCGCACAGCTTCCTGTTGTAAATCCATATCGCATCATTCATCCACTCTTGCATGATTTTCTTATGGTCTGCACGGCAACTCAGCAGGCCAGTGAATCCATTACTTAAATTTACATTTAATTTCCATCTCGAAGTTCATATAAAAGTGCATTGCAGATTGCCGCTGCAATGTTACTGCCACCTTTTCTTCCCCGGTTGATAATATACGGTACATCCGTTTTTAAAATCAGATCCTTTGCAGCCTCCACATTCACAAAGCCAACCGGAACCCCGATAATAAATGCCGGGCGGTATTTTCCACTCTTTATCATTTCATATAATTCGATCAATGCTGTCGGCGCATTGCCTATGGCAAAGATCACCGGCTTTTCTATCTGTGCTGCTTTTTCCATGCTCACAGCTGCCCTTGTGACACCGCGCTCTTTTGCAATCTTTGCCACCTCTTCCTCAGCCATAAAACAGTGTGCCTTTCCTCCGTATTTTGCCAGTTCTTTTTTATTCACGCCGGCAAGTGCCATGTTTGTATCGGTGACAATGTCTGCACCATTTTGTATCAGTTTTTTTGCAATCCCGACCGCATGGGCGGAATAAGTCATGGTCTTTGCATAATCAAAATCTGCGCTGGTATGGATGGCTCTCTTCGTCACAAGCTCCTGCTCTTTTGGAAGAACGATTCCTTTTTCCTCCAGCTCTTTTGAGATTATGGCAAAGCTTCGTTTTTCGATATCCTGTGGTCTGACGTATTCTATGTTTTCCATCTGATGCTCCTTACTTTCCTGCAGTGTTGATATGGGTGATTGCGAAACGCTTCATAAGATTCTTCTTCAAATTGTATCCTTTAATTGTGCGATTAATTTTTCATTCTCTTCATGTGTTTTTACCGCAATACGATAGTATCCCTTGCTTAATCCTCTATAATTGCTGCAATCCCGGATCAGAATCTTTTTCTTTAATAACTTTTCGTATAAGGGATCGTCTGTCTTTATGAGCAGGAAATCTGCTTCCCCGGGGTAGACTTTGATTCCCAGCTTTTCCAGTTCCGCCGTTAGATATGCACGCTCTTTTCCAATGTATGAAATGGTTTTGTTACAGTATTCCGTCTCATCCAATGCCGCAAGTCCTGCTTCCTCCGCAATTGTTGAGATGTTCCACTCCGGCAATTGATTGAAAATCTGCCTTGCCTTGTTCTGGCTGCCACAGAATAAGAAGCCCAGACGCACACCCGGGATCGCATATAATTTTGTGAAAGCCTTCACAATAATGACATTTGGATATTCCTGCATGGAATGTGTTTCAAAAAATCCCTTTTTCCTTGTAAATTCCAGAAAACATTCATCTATCACAACGGTTATCTTTCTTTCCCGGCATCTGTCACATATTTTTTCCAGCAGCATGTCTTCTATTGTATTGCCAACCGGATTATTCGGGTTCGCCAGAAATAATAAATCCACATCCTCCTGCAATTCCTGCAGAAACACTTCGGTCAGGCAGAACCCATCCCTCTCTTTCATCTCATAATAGGAAACCTCTGCCTCTGTCACGTTTGCAGCTTTCTCATAACCATAAAAGGACGGCACCGGTATCACAATTTTTCCCGGTTTGATTGCATGGACGACTGCCACAAATAACTCAGATGCTCCGTTCCCACACAAAATATGTTCCTCCGGGATGTGATAGTGCGCTCCGATTTTTTCGATCAGTTTTGCATGGTGAATGTCGGGGTAATGCTCACAGAGTTCTAAAGATTCCTGCATTGCCTCCTTCACTTTTTCCGGTATTCCAAAAGGATTGATATTTACGGAAAAATCCAGTTCTATTTCATTTTGATAGATGTCTCCTCCGTGTATGACCGGACGCATTTTCTCTCCTCCTCTCTGGTCTAAGAAATAAGCAGGATGATCCAAAGTACCGACAGACAGATTGCTTCACACAGGACAGCCGTCGCATAGAGCAGACGGTCTGCACGCTTAATATCCTCTGTCTCCACTGCTCTTTCTGCATCCCCGATATAAGGCTTTTCCACGATTTTGCCAAAATAGCTTGCATTTCCCGCAAGCCTGATTCCAAGGGCACCTGCACACACCGCTTCCGTCTGTGCCGAATTGGGGCTCGCATGTCTGTAGCGGTCTCTCTTAAAAATATACCATGCCCGCTTTCCGTCAAACTCTTTTCCACATAAAAAACAGGAAACCACCATGAGCAGTGCGCTGATCCTTGCCGGGATGTAGTTTACGATATCATCCAGTTTTGCCGCAGTTCTGCCAAAATACAGATATCTGTCATTCTTATATCCTACCATGGAATCCATGGTATTGACAGCTTTGTAGAAAAATCCAAGGATCGGACCGCCGATCGCTGTGAAGATCATCGGTGCGATCACGCCATCCGAAGTATTCTCTGCCACAGTCTCGATCGCAGCCTTTGCAACGCCTGTCTCATCCAGACATTCCGTGTCTCTGCCAACGATCATGGATACCGCTTTCCGTGACGCCGCAATATCCCCTTTTTTCAGTTCCTGATAGACTTTCATACTCTCCACCTTCAGGCATTTCGTGGCAAGAATCTGGTAGGTCATAATGCTCTCGATCACAACCCCAAGATACGGATGCAGTCTGTAAGCGCCAAGTAAAAGCACAGCCGTCACAAACACCGTACTGCTCAAAACTGCAAGTACAAGCAGCATTCCTCTCCTTTGTTCCTGCTCCGGTGTGGTATGTTTTTCTTCCGTTTTGCTGCCGAGAAGTCTCTTTTCCAGAAAACTGATCCAGTTTCCAATCAGACGGATCGGATGCGGCAGCCAGTAAGGATCTCCAAGCAGCAGATCCATGAGAAATCCCGCCAGCATGGAAGCAATATGATAAATCATGATTTAATTTCCTTTCTTATCTATTGTAAATGTTCACTTTTTGAGTCCTCACATCCTATCTTAGTCAGACTTGTTATCTTCCATCTGCCCTGGATCCATTCCAGCACAGTTTCATATCCTTCCCCGTTTTTCACCTGAAAATCAAAATATTCTCCTCCGGTAAGACTGCTTAACACCGCCATGATCGTACCGCCATGCACTACGGCCGTGACCGGGATTTCTGTTCCACGATCACATTTCAGATATTGCGAATCTGTGTCGGTTTGTATTCCGGTGTTCTTTTCTGATCTTTTTAAAATATCATACATCATACGGTCAAAACCTTCCATGGAACGCCGGATAAACTGCTCTCTCGACTCTCCGCCGGGAAATGGCAGTGTTCCATTGCTGTCGATCCACTTCTGATAGCAGGGATCGTCCTTTAATTCCTCATAATTTTTTCCCTCAAACTGCCCGAAATCCATCTCCTTCCATTCCGGGATCAGAATTGGATTTCTCTCAAAAAGCAGTTCCGCTGTCTGAACGCAGCGTTTCATCGGAGATGTATACAAAAATTCCGGTGGACTGGAAAAATATTCCTTCTTTTTTTCCTGCAAAAGACGGATTCCTGTTTCAGACAACGGTTCATCTGTTTTTCCAAGATAACGGTGTTCTCCGTTCGCCTGTGTCATACCATGTCTGATCCATGTGATTTTTGCTTTTATTTTATCTTCTGTCCTATTCCACATATGATGCGCTCCACTGTCTCCGCTTCCCCTGCAAGCCGGATCAATAATCTGCCGACACGTTCCCTGTATTCCCGCTCCTGCTTCTCCATCGGCACAATGCCGTTGCCAATCTCATCGCAGATAAAGATACAATCCGGGTGCTCCTTATAATATTGCAGCACGATCTCTTCCGCCGGTTTTCCCTCCTGTAAAAGCTGTTTCACCCAGAGATGCAGGCCATTTACAACCGGTACCTTCTGCCCTTTCAGTTTTTCCTGCACATAGGCAAGCTTGCCCTGCGCATATCCTCCGATATATAATTGCATGCTTTTTCTCCCCTTCTGCCGAATACTATTTTAAAAGTTACAAGAAATATCCGGCCACCGCAACCGCAGCTGCCGCAGCCGCCTCACAGACTGTCACAAAAAATCCGGCCGTGTCACCTGTGATACCACCAAGCTCTTTGTAACTTTTCTTTTTAAAATAAAAGAAACTGAGCAGCACCGCCCCGATTGCCGCGGCTCCATACCATCCGGATACGAGCAGCATAAGTACCACACAAAGCACTGTCTGAAAATATAAGGCTGCTTTTACCATGACTTTCTGTGCACTGGAAGCAAAGGTATACAAAAGCCCCTCTTTTTTTGCCGGCTGCAATGTCATAACTGCAATCCCACTAAAGCATCTCGCCAGAAAAAATACGGCTGCAAGCGCAGACACTGCCTTTTGGGTATGTATTTCTGAAATTGCTGCGATATCGATCATATAATAAAGAGCCAGCATGATCGCCGCAAACGCACCGATATGGGAATCTTTTAAAATCTCCAGCTTTTTTTCCCGGCTCTGGTACGAATGAAATGCGTCCATCGTGTCCATGTACCCATCCACATGAAATCCACCGGAGATCATTAACGGAATTGCCGCACCGATCAGTGCATAGCAGACATTTCCTACCGCAAATTTCTCACATAACACCGCCCATCCGAAAAAAAACAGTCCGATCACCCCACCGATCCACGGAAAAAAGCACATCATATACTCCATGTCCTCTTCCTTCCACTCGAACTGCGGCACGGGGATTTTAGAATAAATGGAAAATGCGATTGCCATCGCTTTTAATAATTTCATAACTTCATCCTTTCAGCTCCACCGGAATTCCAACCACGACCTCTGCCACCCGGTCTGCCAGATGCGCAAGTGCTGCATTGATCCTGCCAAGTGCTCTCAAATACTCCATTGTTCCGGCGTCATAGATTACACCATCCTCAAATACATTGTTCGTGACGATCACAAGGTTGTCGAGTTTCTGTGAAAGAGTCTGTATCTCAGATACAATTTTTTCAACTACTTCCTCCTCGGATTTCATGCCGTCTTTCGTGAACATTTCGTTTGCTGTGAGATTTGACATACACTCAAGCAGTGCCGATTTCTTTTCTGAGCTGCACTGCCCTTTCCTCTCTGCTTCCTGCCGGTATTGCGCCTGCCCTGATTCTCCAGCACATACAAACTGGATTTTTCCTACATTCATCGGGCTTTCGATCGTAAGAAACCCTTTTCCTGCCCGCAGTTTCCGATGCCGCTCTACTTTTTTTTCGCCCTCTGCATCATAAATCTGCATGGTTGCAATATAATATCTGATTCCTTCGCAGGAATACAGCAGGCTTTCTGCATATGCAGATTTTCCGCTGCCGCTTCCCCCTGTCACCAATGTGATCATCCTGATAACTGCACCTTTCTGTCACATGTAAAAAATATGTTCACACTGACTTTATCAAAACCTGTGATACTCCTCAATTTTAAAATCGCCAAAAGTAGCCCCTGTCTCATATAAACTCATGGCAATATCTAACAGGGAAAACATCATGACTGCCCCCGTTCCCTCTCCTAATGCAAGTCCTGCATCCAGAACCGGAGAAAGCCCCAGCTCCCGCATCAAAAGTTCCGAAGCCGGTTCCTTTCCTTTGTGGGAGGGAATGATAAATTCTTTTGTTCCCGGACAAAGCCGCTCTGCTGTAAGCGCTGCCACCGCACTGATGACACCGTCTGCCACGATCGGCATATGGTATTTTGCACCACCTAAAAACACACCGCAAAGCCCTGCGATATCCAGCCCGCCGACCGAGCATAAAATACGCATCGGCTCAGTCTCTCTCAACTGATATTTTTCCAGTGCCTCTGAGATCACTTGTCTTTTTCTGACAAGCCCTTCATCACTTAATCCGGCGCCCCGCCCTGCCACGATCTCCGGCGGAATGGAAAGCAGAGCTGCTGCCATCGCTGCACTTGTCGTCGTATTGCCAATTCCCATCTCTCCGGTACCAAGCAGCGTATATCCAGCTTCTTTGCACTCTTTTACAAGTTCCATCCCAACCCGGACCGCCTGCATGGCTTCTCTCTCTGACATCGCAGGTTTTAACAGAAAATCATTTGTACCTTTTTTTACTTTTCTGCTGATGACTCCCGAAAAAATCCGGTCGGTGTTCACACCGATATCCACCGGAAAAATCTCTGCGCCAACAGCTTTCGCCATTTTGCAGACCGAAGTATTTCTTTTTCCGAGATTCTCTGTCACCGCTGCCGTGATCTCCTGTCCGGACTGGCTGATGCCTTCCGCCACAACGCCATTATCTGCGCACATGACGATCACTGCTTTTTTCGCAATATCAATCTCTGGCGACCCAAGGATTGCCCCGATCCTTGCGAGAAGTCCCTCAAACTCCCCCAGACCATCCAGCGGTTTTGCCAAACGATCCCAGTTTGCTTTGATTTCCTGCCCGATTTTTTTATCCGGTTCCTCTATTATAAATTCCATTATTTTTCCTCTTTATGCACTGCGCATTTTCGTTACTGTTCACTCGTACCTCGTTCCAGTAACAACAGTTCTGTTTTAAATCGCAGCTTCCCGCAGCATCGCATACACTGCTTCCATATCCATGGATTTCCGCACACCGTCTGCAAGTTTATCATACTGCATCTGCTTAAACTGCCCGTAACTTATCATCTGTCCGGTATCCAGCGCCACACCCTTCCGGGCAGCCAGGATACCAACCAGTGTCTCTGCCAGCGTCCCCTCGTCAAAGATGCCGTGAACATAGGTTCCATATACGTTACCGGAAAAGATTCCGTCGTATTTTACACTGCCATCTGCTTCGTTTTGTATTCTGCACATGTAACGCTTCTCATTACCTCTGCTTTCCGGATCTATGACACACTCACTGTCTACGATGCTTCCACCGTCTGCGGTGCTTCTATTATCCGCGTTACTTCGACTGTATCCGGTACTGCCCATGTGGATCTCGTATCCGCGCACGCTCTTTCCGGAAAGTCCGGAGAGTGCTCCGGAAATTTTTCCAAAAGTTCCCGTTACCTGTGTTCTTGTTTTTTCCTGCTTCAGCTCCGTCACAGCCGGAAGCAGTCCCATACCTTTCATGCTTCCACCGTTTTCCACCTGATATGGATCACGGATCGTCTCACCCAGCATCTGATATCCGCCACAGATTCCAAAAACAATAGTATCCTGCGCTTTCTTTTTGATCAGCGCCTCCAGACCATTTTCCCGCATCCATTTCAGATCGGCCATTGTATTTTTACTGCCCGGAAGCACGATCATGTCCGGGTGGTGTAAGTCTCTCACACTGTCCACATAGCGCACGGAAACCTGCCCGATCTGCTCTAAGACAGACAGATCCGTAAAATTGGAAATTCTTGGATAACGGATGACTGCAATATCGATCAAACCTTCCTCCTTGCGGTCAAATCTGCTGCTTAAGCTGTCCTCATCATCAATGGATAGCTCCATATAAGGCACAACGCCCACGACCGGCACATGCCCCCGCTCCTCCAGCATCACAACGCCCGGATCTAATATGGTTTTATCCCCGCGAAATTTATTGATGATGAGCCCCTTTACACGTTCCTTTTCCGTTTTTTCGAGCAACATCAGTGTTCCGAGAAGCTGTGCAAACACGCCGCCACGGTCAATATCTCCCACAAGAAGCACCGGTGCATCCAGAAGCTCTGCCAATCCCATATTGACAATGTCATTCTCCCTCAGATTGATCTCTGCCGGACTTCCTGCGCCTTCGATCACGATAATATCGTTGTCTTTTTCTAACTCCCGGAATGCCTTTTTGATTTCCGGGATCAACTGTTTTTTATACGCAAAATAATCTCTGGCACTCATATTCCCAAGCACTTCACCGTTCACGATCACCTGTGAACCGACATGTGTGGTCGGTTTTAACAGGATCGGATTCATTGCAGCCACCGGCTCCACTCCTGCTGCCTCCGCCTGCATCACCTGTGCGCGTCCCATCTCAAGTCCTTCCTTTGTGATAAAAGAATTCAGTGCCATATTCTGGGATTTAAACGGTGCCACACGGTATCCGTCCTGTCTGAAAATCCTGCAGAGTCCTGCCACGATCAGGCTCTTTCCTGCGTTTGACATCGTGCCCTGCACCATGATCACTTTTGCCATAATTCTATCTCCATTCCACAGTCTTCTGCCTCCTGCAAAAGCTGTCTGTTCAGCCCGTTCTGTGATCCAAATACCGTCTGGCAGCAGATCACCTTTCTGCATGCGCACATCACCTGTTTTGCCGCCTCATAATGTTGCCTCTCAAAGTCCTGATACGCCTCCGCAGCGATCACCTGCACCGCAAGCGCTTCTGCCGCCGGATAATCAATATCATTTTTTCCTAAGATCCCCACTGCAAATGGAATCCCATTTCTCTGAAGCTGCCGGAACAGGAAACTTCCCGTACCATTTCCGGCGATCACAAATACCTCCGGTATGCCCCCGCATTTTTTCAGTTCCACGCAACCGCTTTTCTCCTGAAACGTTCCGTCCGTGATCTCATAAAGCTGATCGACAAATCCATCGGTAAAGACTTCCTCCGGCGTGCCGTAATGCTCAATGTTTTCCCCTTTGACGCATACAATTTTGTCCGACACACGCTCTGCAAGATCAAGTTCATGCAGCGACATGAGAACACCAATTTTTTTCTTCCGTGTCATCTCCTGCAGCATGGATAAAAATTCGAGTTTGTACTTTACATCCAGATAAGATGTCGGCTCATCAAGGATCAGAATCTCCGGCTCCTGACACAGCGCCTTTGCAAGCAGTACACGCTGTTTCTGCCCATCACTCAGACTCATAAAATTGCGTTCTTTTAACGGTGAGATGCGGATCTGTTCCATGCACTGCGCCACCACCGCCTCATCTTTTGGTGTCAGGATGCCAAGTCCTCCGGTATACGGATATCTCCCCATCGCCACAACGTCTGCCACTGTCATCAGCTCCGGTGTGATGCGCTCTGTGAAAACAATGGACATTTTCTTCGCCAGTTCTTTTTCCGGCAGTTCACACAGCCTGGTGTTTTCCACATAAACGCTGCCGCAGATCTCCTGCAGCTGCTTTGCGATAGTCTTTAAAATAGTGGATTTTCCTGCCCCGTTTGGTCCAATCAATGTTACGATCTCTCCCATTTTCAGAGATATCCCTATCTCCTTTATCAGTTCTTTTCCGTGATATCCAACGGACAGTCCGTCCGTGTGCAAAAGTTCCCGTTCTTCCATTCCGTTCCTCATCTGCTTCTTTAATAACGTTCCTGTCTCTGCTTTAACATGACAGCGATCATTACCGGTGCGCCAAAAATCGCCGTCACGGTACTGATACTCATCTCCGTTGGTGCAAACACCATCCGCGCAAGAAGATCACAGAACATGCAGAATACTGCCCCACCTAAAAAACATGCCGGTATCATGATGATCGGTTTTGCCGTCCGGAATAACCGCTTTACCATCTGCGGCACCGCGATCCCGACAAACGACACCGGTCCTGCAAACGCTGTTACCACTGCGGATAAGATGCTCGATAAGATCACGAGCAATACGCGAAACATTTTGATATTGACACCCATATTTTTTGCGTAAGTCTCTCCTAACTGGTACGCTTCCATCGGTTTTGACAAAAAGAATGTCAAAATGCCGGTAACGGCTACAACAAACACGATCGTTTTCACATTCTCCCATGTGATGCCGGAAAAGCTTCCCATCGACCAGTTATGAAGATTCACAATGTCAGAATCCTCTGCAAATGTCACAAGAAAATCTGTGACTGCAGAACAGATATAGCCGATCATCACTCCGATCAGCACTAAAAATGACATATTCTGAACTCTCGGTGACATCAGAAGCACGCAAAACATCGACAGCATAGATCCTGCGAACGCCGCCACGATCAGATCCACAGAAGATAGTGTTCTGGAATATCTTAAGAACACGATCATCACGACCGCCACAAATAATTTTGCCCCGGAAGAAATGCCAAGGACAAACGGTCCTGCGATCGGATTGTGAAAAAAAGTCTGCAGCAGATACCCGGACAATGCCAGCGCACCGCCGAGCAGGATTGCCGCAAACGTTCTCGGGATACGGATCTGAAAGAGAATGGCTGCATAAAGTTCATCCTGTTCCCCTCTGAACTGTCTCCAGATATCTGAGAGCGGAATCTGCACACTTCCGGCACATACACTGATGATAAAAAAGAGTACTGATAATGTGATCATAATGACGAAACAGACCGTATATCTTATTTTTCTATTTGAGCTTATACATGTAGGTAAGTTCATCCGTATCCTCCGAGTTCAGCATCTCATGAAAATCATGGATAATGCTTCCGGTATCCATTGTATCCTGATAAAGGTTTTTCCCGATACACCATACGTTTCCGTCTTTGACTGCCTTAAAATCTGCAAAAAGACTGTTTTTTGCCAGTAAATCATCAACCGTTGTCAGATTGCCGTCAATCGTGCTGTTATAGACGAGATAATCTGCGTCTTTCGCCTGCGCATAGAATTCTTCCATCTGCATATTGACACTGGAAGCTGCGTTATCCTCGCCCTTTAAATTCTGGAACACATACTCCCCACCGGCAATGTCTATCATTTTCGGAACATAGTCATTGCTCTTTCGCACACTGACCGTTCCTGCTGTTGTAACATAAAAAAATGCGACTGTCTTTCCGGTAGCTTTCACATCAGAAAGCTCTTTCACATACTGTTTCTGTTCCTCAAATGCTCTCACCGCCGCATCCTCATTTCCGGTCAGCACTCCATAAAGCTTTACCCACTCGGTCCTGCCAAGCGGATCAGACTCATAGCTGGAATGATCGACTAAAACCGGAATGCCAAACGATTCCAGATTCTCCTTTACCTCCGGTGAATGTCCGATCATCGTTGACTCAATGGCAAGCCCGCACTCTTTCGAACAGATCAGTTCATAATCAGGTGCATTATACTTTCCGGCATATACGATCTGTCCGCTCTCCATTGCCGCCTTTGCCTCCGGGATCTCCCATTTTTCTTCAGGCAGTCCGGACAGGCAGATGTGATCCAGTGCACCGATACTGCAAAACATATCCATAGCCGCAGAGGCAACCAGATAAATATTGGACACCGGGGCATTTAAGACTGTGATCCCATTCTCTAAATCCTCCGGTACCTGTTCCCCTTCGGTATTCAGCAAAAATCTGCTTCCATCCGATATGGAAATCAGTGTAAAACCGTTCTCATAATAATCCACTGCAAACTCTGTGGCATAATCTAAATCCATGCTCTTTTCATAAGTCAGCTCACTGCTGATCTCATGATCCCCACTCTTCCAGGAGGTCTGGCTGTCTCCACAGCCCGATATCTGGATGCAGGCAAAAAGCACTATACACCACAGACCGATTTTTTTTATCTGCTTCATTCTTTTTTTCCTTTTCTCTTCCGATGTATCTGCCACGCTGTGATACTTACTGCAATCACGGCTGCGACGTAGACAACTGCGATCACTTCCATCGGTTTTTTCCCGGCGTTTGCAATGGAAGCACTGTCGAGCAGAATCGTATATTCAATCTCATGCGGCACGCTCATGACTGTCGTATCTGCCGTTACCGGCACTTCTTTGTCAAAAGCAGTCACAGGCAGTTCGAAAACAGAATTGCCCTCTGTATTGACCGGAAGATAAGTCTCTCCGTCCATCGTCATATAGTCATAATTAGGGCTGCTCCACTCGATCTCGATGACGGCCTTCTCATCCTGCACCTGCAGAATTGCCGGTGATGTGACAGACGCCCTGCCGCTTCCCCCTGTCAGCTGCACTTCAATCTCATACTCTCCATCCGGGAGATCAACCTGTATTCCTTTTTCCCATACTTCGGTTCCGTTTCCGTTGCTTTGCATTCTGTTTTTCTCTCTTTCCTGTTCGGCAGTCTGTTCCAGATGATGTTCTATGGAGTCCTTCTGCCTGAATATGAAAAAAGCGTCTCTTTTTCACAAAAGAAACGCTGCACTCAAATCACAATATAAAAATTTTCCTGTCCTATCTTACAAAAATGATCTAAAAACAGGTCAAATTTTCTCATCCGTACAGCCAGTTACTCGTGGCGTGGAAACATTTTTGTTTCCCGTACAACAATCAGGCAGGTCTCCTGACTTACAGATCATCATGCATTGCCCTCTTCCCGGCTGCCCAGTGAGTTTTTGGCATGCACTCCCTAAATACAGTGACGAGTTCGTACAGGATTCGCACCTGTTTCCCTTTTCACCAGATCCGGCAGAGTGAGGTCACCCTGCCTATCTGACACCTGTTTGTTTCATTATCAAGTTCGTTTGAACTATAACATATGCTTTTAAAAATATCAATCGTTTTCCAAAAACCTATTCAACACTGGCAAAACTATTCGCAGCGATCATCTTTTTCAATTGTGTGGCAGCCTCCTTAAAAGGGTGCTTGCTGTCATAGATCAGACAGATATTCCGGGACGGTATCTTCTCACACAGGGGTATCTCTGACACCTCTCCCCTGTCAATCGCATCCTTTGCCATCGGTTTTGGTATAAAAGCCAGCCCCAGTCCGCTTCTTACCAGTGGAAGGATCTGATCCGCCGTTGCAGTCTCTGTATCCGGCTCAAAGTCCAGACCATAAGAAGCAAATAACTGCCTGTAAAACTGAAAGGTCACCGTCTCCTTTCCAAGACAGATGAGCGGATATTGCATAATCTCCTCAAATGTTGTTTGCCTTCCTGCCAGATGCCCAAACTCTGTTCCACCGATCAGTATTTCCTGATATGGATGAAGCATTGTCATGTGGAGCGGTGCATCCGCTTTTACAGGTGTGGAAACGACTGCAAAATCAACCGTTCCCCTTCTCACCGCTTCCACCGCCTGCGGTGTGGAATGATTGTAGATCTTCAGCCGGATTCCCGGGTATGTATTGTGAAACTCTTTTAACTTATCCAGAAGGAACAAATTTAACGCGGTCTCACTGGCTCCGATTGCAATACTCCCATGGGACAGTCCCACACATTCTGCCAGTTCCTCCTCTGCCGTAAAAAGCTGTTCCATGGCCGCTGCTACATGTGTATACAGCTTTTCCCCTTCCGTAGTCAGAAAAACTCCACGGTTCGTCCGCACCAGAAGCGTACAATGAAGCTGCTGTTCCAGACAGTTCATTGCCCTTGTCACATTCGGCTGTCTGTTTCCCAACACCCTTGCAGCCCTCGTAAAATTATTGTATTTCGCAACGTAATAAAAAATTTTATAATACTCAAAATTCACATCCATAGCTCGCCCTCAATCATATCAAATTATTATTTCTGCTATATCAATTATAGCTTTCACATATTTCTATTTCAATAGTATAATTTTAGCGAAAAAAGAAAAGGAAGCGATTCATTTATGGCAGAAAAAACAATTTTTCCACGCGAAGAAAAAGCAGATGTTTTATTCAACAAAATATTAAATGATCCATGGGCATGTGAAAAACTCCAGGGGACTTTCTGCAATTCCCTGTTTTGCAACGAGGATAACAATTTTCCATTATCTCCCGCTGAATTTTCCCAGGCACTTTTTAATGCTTATCACAACAGAGATCTGTCAGCTTTTCTTATGGCAATCTGTCAAAATACATTATTCGATCTGCTCCGGAATTCGTTTCTGATTCCGTACCGTTTTAACGCAGACGGCAGAACGAATCCGATTATCATGACTGACGAATCGGGCAATTTACTGCCCGGATATAAAACAACCGTACATGAAAAAAATTACCAGCATTTTTATGATGTCTACTGTGATCTTGACAATAAGAAAAATATTTATTTTGCACAGGCCTACCGTTACCGCCATGCCTATGCTTCTGAAAAAATGGATATGGATCAGCAGATTCTGGAAAAAAATACCGGTGTACTGATCATCCGCGAGCTGCCCGACACTGTCAAGCTGAAAGAGACAGAGGCAGAAGCTTATTCTGCTGTCTGGGATCTTATGATCAAACTGGAGAAAAGTCTTCCTATGGCGTACATTTTCTATGGGCAGGATTCTCTGGTAGAGGAAAACACCCGCTATGATGAGATTGGTATTTTTCTACCGGATTCGCTGTTTTTGAAGAATCTGGAACGACATGTAAAAAAAGCAGAGGCGATCATTTATGCAGAAGAATAATTATATGGATATCATGGAAAAAAATCATATGGAAATCCCCTGGCACGATTACACGGAAAACGACAGCAATGTTCTGATCAATAAAGCAGGGCTGATTGAGAAGGCTTCTGTTATCGGAAGAGTCGGATTGATCATGCTCTCCTGTGGAACCGGAGCATGGCGTGTCCGCACTTCCATGAACCGTCTTGCAAAGGAATTGGGTGTCACCTGCACCGTGGATGTCGGACTTATGTCCATCGAATTTAACTGTTTTGACGGAAAAGAATGTGTCTCACAATCCTTAAGCATTGCCAATACAGGTGTCAATACCTCAAAGCTTTACCGTATGGAACAGTTTGTTGACAATTTTCCAAAACAGGAAGCCCATCTGACAGGTGAAGAGATTCACAGACGTCTGGATGAAATCGAGTCTATTCACACACGCTACTCCCCTGCCAAACTTGGTCTCGCCGCTGCACTCGCATGTTGTGCTTTCACGTTCCTGCTGGGTGGTGGTCCGATTGAAATGGTTCTCGCCTTTATCGCAGCCGGTATTGGAAATGTGATCCGCACCAAACTGATCAAACACCATTATACGTTATTTTTAAATATTGCAGTATCAATCTCTGCCGCCTGTCTGACTTATACCGTATGTCTGCATCTGGCAGAAATGTTATTCCATATTCCGTCCTTCCACGAGGCAGGATATATCTGTTCCATGCTGTTTATCATACCAGGATTTCCATTCATCACAAGTGGAATCGACCTTGCCAAGCTTGATTTGAGATCCGGACTGGAACGCCTCACTTATTCCGTGATCATCGTGCTGGTCGCTACTATGTTTGCATGGATCATGGCATTGCTCTTAAAATTGCAGCCACAGGATTTTTCCTCATTATCCATCGATCCTGTCCTTCATCTGTTACTGCGGTTGATCACAAGTTTTTGCGGTGTATTCGGATTCTCTATTATGTTCAACAGTTCGATCCCGATGGCAGCCACGGCTGCCTTTATCGGTGCCATCGCAAATACATTGCGTCTGGAACTGGTCAACTTTACGGCTACACCTGCCGCTGTCGCCGCTTTTATAGGCGCATTAACCGCCGGACTTCTGGCTTCCATCATAAAAAAATGGAACGGTTATCCACGTATTTCACTAACCGTTCCATCCATTGTTATTATGGTTCCAGGACTTTACCTTTATCGTGCAATTTATAATTTCGGGATCATGTCACTGACAGAAGCTGTCTCCTGGTTTGCTGCTGCGATCATGATCATCATTGCGCTTCCGCTTGGTCTGATTTTTGCAAGAATCCTGACAGACCGCACGTTCCGCTATTGCACCTGATGTAAATTTTTTCTTTCCATTAACAAACTTTTTCTAAGATTTCATTTAAGGCATTGCCACTGCTGGAATGACTTCTTACCACTTCGGCTTTGCTGCGCTCCGCCTCCGCTACCGCACATTTTACCATCTTGTGGGAAACTGTATTGGTAAACAGGATAATCAGATCCGGTGACCCAATCTGGCTGCTTAACTTTGCCGGCATCTGGGTAAATACTTTTGCCTTACATTTATGCTCCTTACAAATCTTTTTATACTGACACACCATACGGTCATGTCCTCCAATAATGACTACGCTCATAAATTATCCTTTCGTTATAACGCTTACCTTATTATAATGCTGCGAGCTGTTTTCCGAGGTCTTTGCATGCATCTAAGGCTGCATCGTCCGGTGCTTCCTGGCAGATCACGCCCTCTCCGTTCATAACGGTTGCTCCGGCTGCTGTCATGCGGTCTGCCCAGTCGCGCATCCACTGTCCGTCGCCCCATCCATAAGAGCCAAACAAAGCGATTGTCTTACCTGCGGCAAATCCTTCCACATCACATACAAATGGCTCCATCTCGCCTTCTTCGAGTACTTCTGCTCCCATTGCAGGACAGCCCATTGCGAAACCTTTTGCAGCTTTTAAATCATCTAAAGATGCACTTGCGACATCAACCACCACTGCTTCTTTTCCTGCTGCCGTTACACCCTCTGCAACTGCATTTGCCATACTCTCTGTGTTTCCTGACTGTGACCAGAATACGATTGTTACTTTATCCATGATTCTTTCCTCCATACTACCTGCAGTTTTATGTTTTTATTTTTTCACATTCCTGCATTTTCTATTCTTTATCAGTTTATGAAGTTAGTATACGCTAACCTATAAATAAAAATTAAGCATAACAGGAAGCCATCTCGCTCACACTGCGTCCACTTGCAAGCAGTTGTATCAAAACTTTTCTTGCCTCTTCATATCTGTTAAACAAAGCCTTCTTCTCCTCTACATGTCCGTACACTTTCCAGTAACCGGCATACAGATAATTGTGACCTTTGTTCTCAATGAATCCCTCCACATCTTCCACAGGATAACCGAGCAATAATCCCATCTCATGTGGAAATTCTGCAATCTGCTCCATACAGTCTGCATAGCGTTTCTGAAAACGGCTTAAAACATCGCTTAAATCCAGGCTTTCGTATCCAAAACTCTTCATCGACTGACAGACTCTATCCTGCATCAGGTACGCTTTCAACCCATCCTCGCGGTACACTAAAAAGGTTGCTTTATCTTCGCTTTCCAACAGCAGATAATAGGAAATACCGGAACGTTCCAACACCTGTTTCATCTGTGGTGCAAGTTTTTTCTCCACATTCAGTAAATTAGAAACCTTCATGCCGGAGATCATCGGTGCACACTGTACGACCAGATGTGTCTCAATTCTTTCTCTGTCTAATCTTGTGATCATCTCATATACTTCCTGACTCACTTTGCTCTCCTTTGCTTTTTATGGTTAGTCATATCTAACTTATAGGCATATATTACACAAAAAAAGAAAACGTGTCAACACTGTTATTGAAACGTTTTCTCGTTAAGCTTCTATCTCAATTCCTTCCTGCACAAAAATGCGCAGATCATAACAAAAATACAGCAGACCACCCATGTGACCGGTTCGCAAAGGCACACTGCAAAATACCCATATACCGGCACAATCCAGATAGCAAAAATCACCTTTCCAATTAATTCCAGACTGCTGCACACAAGCGGCATCATCAAATGATTCATTCCCTGCAGCATATTTCTCAAAATAATAATCACTGCCATCGTAGGAATCAGCGGGAAACTGATCCTGAGATATAATGCAGTATTATAAATAATATCCACATTACTGCTTCCTGTTACCAGTATGACAGCATCTTCCACGAAGAAAGTGACAAAAATCATGGAAAAAATCCACCAGATTGCAAAAAGAAAGAATGCTGACCATACTCCTTTTTTGATTCTGTTTCGATTTCCGCCGCCCATATTCTGGCTCGTATAAGTTGCAACACTCGTTCCAAGCGCAAGTCCCGGCGTATGGAAAAGTTCCGCCAGCCTTCTTGCGCCTACCTGCGCCGTAATATACAGATTTCCAAGTGCGTTGATGCTTCCCTGTAAAATAACACTTCCAATATTATAGATTGCACTCATCAAAGCCATACTAAATCCTGCAACAACCATTTCAAGTACAAATTTTTTCTCCACCTGATAATCATTTCTTTTAAAATGAAGCAGTGGATAATTGCGCCATATAAGTATGAACGCCAGAAATGCACTTACTCCTTGTGACAAAACCGTTGCAAACGCAGCACCTCCGATTCCCATCGCCAATAGTGCCATAAACACATAATCCAATGAAATATTCAAAACGCTGCTGAACAGCAAAAACAAAAGCGGTGTCATACTGTTTCCAACCGCCTGCAGCATAGCAGCTTCCATATTATATGCCATCGTAAATGGTATTCCAATCAGTATGATCGTAAGATATTCCATCGCACCTGCCATTGTCTCTTCCGGAACCTGCAAAAGGATTAGCAGAGGTTCTTTACACAACAGAAAAATAGACATTAAGACAATGGATACCGACATGGAAATTGTCACCATCCAACAGGAGGCATGCTTCATTTTTTGCTCATCCCCTGCTCCAAAGCTGCGGCTTAAAGACAACGCCAGTCCATTGTTCATTCCAAATGCAAAATTCGTGATAAGTCCATATAGCGCCGAAACTGCTCCAATCTGTGCGAGTGCGTGATCTCCCAGAACATGTCCGGCAATTGCAGTATCCGCCAGATTATAAAACTGCTGCAGCAGATTTCCAAAAAACAGTGGCAGCGCAAATTTTAATACAAGCCGGAACGGATTTCCCCTTGTCATATCCAGCACACGGCTTTTTTCATTTGTTTCCATCGTAATCCCTGCTCCTTTAATCTTTACTCAGAAACCGGTCCCACTCTTCGGCATCTGCGCTTCCGCTTACTTTAATCATGAAAGTATGGTCTTCCGTATCAATGGATACCGTATAGACACCTTTCTCCTGCTCAATGGAATAGATTTCACATCCTTCCAGTTCCTTTAATTTTGCTGCCTGATCTTCTGCCGCGATCAGTATATCCTCTTTCTTTTCTTTCAGATTACCATCTGCGTCATAAACTTTATAGCCTTCCTCGACAAATGCCGTAATCTCCGGCTCACGGATTTTCAGTTTCAGTTCATTTGCACGCATTTCGCGGATATCACGATTGCACGAATTTTGTGGTAAAATCGTCACATTGTCCAATATCATTTCAAAGATCCCATTGACTGCGCAGGTTTCTGCAATGTATGCGCCCTCAAATCTGAAGTTTTGTAATTCATTGTCAGTATGGTATTTCATTTGTTTTCTCCTGTAATTGATATCATATTTGTAAATTCATTCATCTGCTTTACTTTTTCTGACCGTCTACTCCTGCAGCTTTTTCACTTCATCTAACGAAAGTCCTGAAATAGCTGCAATCTTTTCAGATGTGAATTCCTTTAAAGCAAGCATACGCTTTGCTGTTTCAAAAGCAGCCTGATTTTTGCCTTCTGCCAGTCCAGCTTCATGTCCAATCTCACGACCAGCCTCAAACTCTGCCTTTCTCAACTTCTTCTCTTCCAATTCTTTATCATACTCAAAAATGCTCATATTAATAACCTCACTCCGGTTTCGGATAAGGAATTCTGTCAGGATTCCTTCCCGGATACATTCGTTTACAGCACGTTCCACTGCCTGGTTCAATTGCATGTATGCCGCATAGTGACGTACTTTGGCAACATACTGTGCATATTCTTTTAACATACTGCAATGCTGCATCAACTCTGCATTGTGTCCTTCATTGACATTGAAAACCGTAACAACCAATTCAAGTTTTGGCTCGCCTGACAAATGCTCAAATGCCGAGGAAAGCCGAAGTTCTGTGCAATCAGCAATTTCCGTCGAACCATTATAAAATTCAATAAAATTGGGAGCAGGAATCTTCTGTAAGGTGGAAGAGAACAGTGATTTTTTATCAACGAGTTTCTGATATTCACTGCAAATATAAAACAAATCTCGAAGTGGCATATTAGGATTATAAGTTGACTGATGCTCATAAAGATATAAATTGGTATCCATGATAAATGCCAGATCATTTTTCATACCCATATATATGGCATTCTCTAATGTAACAATTTCCAACTCTTCCGGGTTTTTATAATCTGTCTGATTCACTGCGTTATAAAGCGATAACAGATTTTTCCTGTCAGAAAACAGCATCCGAAAGACAGTGTCTTTATAATTTCGGTTTGCCTTTGGTTCTTTGACTGTAAAACTCCTTTTTGTCCTGTTCCGGTTTCTTTTGCATTTTGCCATAAATCGTTTCCTCCTGATTTTGGTGGGACAGTTCATAATAAACACTGTCCTAACAGGAGAGTAACAGATACTATCTCTAAATTCGTTCGTCTCCTGCTTTTCAATTGTTGATGGGTAACAAAAAGCATAGATACGAATGAAACACACAGATTATTTGGGAAACTAATCTGTAGTTCTTAGAATATAGATGACAAAATTGTCATGAAGATTTTGTAAAATATGCTTTGTTTGATTATAGCACAAAAGCAGAAGCAGAAGCAAGAAAATACTTCTACCTTCTGTACCAACTGAGATTGTATAGACGCTATTCTCACAGTCTATAGAATAAATTTCACAGCACAGGTCGTAGAATCTACCTCTACGACCGCCTGTGTTAATTTAATTCGAGCATTCTGTCAATACAGCGTTTTGCTCCCTTACTTACTTCCTCAGGTAAAATAATTTCTTCACCTGCAAGGCCTTTCAGACAATTATATACATCTACTAAAGTTGTAAGTTTCATATTGTGGCATACACAATCCTTGGAAAGTGGATAAAACAGCTTATCCGGACACTCATACTGTAAATGGGAAACTATGCTGTTTTCTGTTCCAATGATAAATTCGTTATCTGTACTCTTCTTCGCATAGGACATAATTCCAGTTGTGCTTCCTATGTAGTCTGCATTCTTGGTTACTGCAGCGGCACATTCCGGATGGACAAGGAGCTTCGCATTTGGATGTGCTTTCTTTGCTTTTGCCACATCTGCTTTGCCCATTCTAAGATGAGTTGGGCAACCACCCTTGACAAATTTAAAAGTTTTCTCAGGAATCTGTTCTGCTACCCATGCTCCGAGGTTACAGTCCGGAATAAAAAGAATCTTGTCGTTCTCCAGCTTCTTAACAATAGATACCGCTGATGCCGATGTAACACATACGTCACATAATGTCTTCAATTCAGAAGTTGTATTAATATAGGCTACTACTGTATAATCCGGATACTGTTTTTTTAATTCTTTCAATTCTTCCACAGAAAGCTGTTCTGCCATAGGACATCCTGCTTCACCGCTGGAAAGAAGTACTTTCTTGTCTGGTGAGAGAACCTTCACGGTTTCTGCCATAAAACGGACTCCGCACATAAGGATCGTCTGTTCCTGTGTTTTGGCAGCCTGCTGGCTCAATGCAAAGGAATCTCCCATATAATCCGCAACTTCTAATATCTCATGGTTTTGATAGGCATGTGCCAGAATACATACTTCTTTTTCTTTTTTTAATCTAAGGATCTCGTCCTGAATTTCTCTTGTCGTCATCTTTCCCTCTTTTATCACAGAAAGGCTTTCTTCTTCCGGTATTCGTTCTGTCTTAATGTGATCTCATTTTTAATTTGTTTTCCAAACGACAGTATCAATACCGGATCTCACTGCCTTTTGCTCACTTTAGTAAAAGTATACGATTTGAAATATACACTGTCAACACAAAAAATTTACATGTGTCTTGTCAGTTGTAAAATTAAGTGTTATACTTGGAGCAATCTGTAAAAAAACACTATTTTATTAACATAAAAGAATAGGAAAAGAATATGAAAACAGATATACTTATAGTTGGAAGTGGCTGTTCCGGATTATATGCAGTCTTAAATCTTCCTGAGGAATTAGATATTATGCTGATCACGAAGTCTGATTTTGAAAGCAGTGATTCCTTTTTGGCTCAGGGAGGCATGTGTACGTTAAAAGATCCGTCTGATTATGACAGCTTTTTTGAGGACACATTAAAAGCCGGACATTATGAGAATGACCAGAAGTCTGTCGAGATCATGATCAAGTCTTCCCCTGATGTAGTGAAAGATTTGGTAAAATACGGTGTCTCTTTTACCCGGGACGAAAATGGTGATTTTGTCTATACAAGAGAAGGTGCACATGCTCATCACAGAATACTTTTCCATGAAGATATCACTGGAAAAGAGATCACAAGCCACCTTTTAGATGCCGTCAAAAAATTAAAGAATGTAAGAATGTATGAATATACGACTCTCTTAGATATCCTTTGCGATGGCAGTAAGTGTTGTGGTGGAATTATCAGGTGGCCGGATGGCAGGGAAGAACAAGTTGAAGCTGACTATGTAATACTTGCAACCGGCGGTATTGGTGGAACATACAAGCATTCCACTAATTTCAAACACCTGACCGGTGACGGCGTGGAGATTGCCAGACGTCATAATATTGAACTGAAAAATCTTGATTATGTCCAAATTCATCCTACTACTCTTTACTCTGATAATAAAGAAGAAAGAAGCTTTCTTATTTCTGAATCTGTAAGAGGTGAAGGTGCCAGGCTTTATGATAAGAATATGAACCGTTTTGTAGATGAACTGCTGCCAAGAGATCTGCTTACACAGGAAATCTACAAACAGATGGAGAAAGACGGCACCGATTTTGTGTGGGAAGATTTAAGAACCATCCCGCGTGACGAATTAATAAGTCATTTTCCAAATATTATTGAACATTGCAGCCAGGCCGGTTATGATGTGTTCCATGAATGTATTCCCATCGTTCCGGCTCAGCATTATTTTATGGGCGGAATCAAGGTAAACCATAACAGTAAAACTTCTATGGATCATCTCTACGCAGTCGGTGAAACCGCATGCAATGGGGTTCATGGTAAAAACAGACTTGCAAGCAACTCCCTTTTAGAGAGTCTTGTATTTGCAAAAAGAGCAGCAAAAGAAATTGCTGGCGAAAGGAGATAATATGTACGATCAGGTAACATTAGGGTTAAATGTAGACCCATTTATATTAAGTGCTTTAAAAGAAGATATCACAAGTGAGGACGTATCCACAAACAGTGTTATGCCACATCCACAGCAGGGCGAGGTAGACTTGATCTGCAAAGAAGATGGCATTATCTGCGGTCTTCAGGTTTTTGAAAGAACCTTTACTCTGCTCGATTCCAATACAACCGTAGAATTTTTTGTAAAAGACGGTGACCATGTAAAAGCCGGTGAACTTATGGGCAAGGTTCATGGTGATATCCGTGTGCTTCTCTGCGGAGAGAGAACTGCTCTTAATTACCTTCAGAGAATGAGCGGAATCGCAACCTATACAAGCCAGGTGGCAAAGCTCCTTGAAGGAACCGGGATCAAGCTTTTAGACACAAGAAAGACTACACCGAACAACCGTATTTTTGAAAAATATGCCGTGAGAGTCGGTGGCGGAAATAACCACAGATACAACCTTTCTGATGGAGTACTTCTCAAGGATAACCATATCGGTGCCGCAGGTGGTGTAAAAGAAGCTGTCAAAATGGCTAAGGCATATGCACCTTTTGTAAGAAAAATCGAAGTTGAAGTTGAGACTTTTGAAATGGTACAGGATGCCGTGGAATCAGGTGCTGATATTATCATGTTAGACAACATGGATAATGATCTTTTAAAACAATCCATCGATTATATTGCCGGCAGAGCTGAAATCGAAATTTCCGGAAATGTTACAAAAGAAAACATTGAAAGAATTAAGAACTTTGGTGTAAACTATGTATCAAGTGGAGCTCTGACTCACTCAGCTCCAATTTTGGATATTTCACTTAAAAATTTACATGCAGTTTAGAAAGGACTTTGACAGATGAACGGAGAGATCAGGAGAGCAAAAATAGAAAATATTTTGAAATCCAGCGCTGTGCCTGTCCCTGGAGTTACTCTGGCAAAAGACCTGGATGTAAGCAGGCAGATCATCGTTTCGGACATTGCTCTTCTTCGTGCAAATGGCCTGACGATCCTTTCCACAAACAAAGGTTATATTATTCCAAAACAATCCGCCTGCCAGCGGGTATTTAAAGTGATCCATACAGATGATCAGGTTGGAGAAGAACTCTCTCTGATCGTTGATAATGGCGGTGTTGTCAAAGATGTTTTTGTTTATCACAAGGTTTATGGTGTTATCCGGGCTGATATGAATATCCGTACAAGACGCAATGTCAAGAAATTTTTAGAAGGACTCTCTTCCGGAAGTTCCAGCCTTCTTAAAAATGTAACCGGTGGTTATCATTACCATACGATTGAAGCTGAATCCGAAGAGATTTTAGATGATATTCAAAATGAACTCGCAGAAAAAGGTTTTCTGGCCAAACTGCAGGATTATAAACCTGTAGATTTCTTGGGCGAAGAAGAATCAAATACAAACGTTTAATGCAATCAAGGCGTCAGTCCGGTATTTCCGGAACTGACGCCTTTTAAGCATT
>ERZ827126.781-NODE-781-length-38937-cov-6.135487_pt1 | contig 38937 bp, 24 predicted proteins | sample MGYA00519780_ERZ827126 | MGnify/ENA primary metagenome ERZ827126 (study PRJEB31778, sample SAMEA3449262) | human gut metagenome | biome: human gut; feature: human-associated habitat; material: faeces | place: United Kingdom | collected 2010/2012 ...
CCCTCCCGTCTCTCGCGCCCCTCCCGGAACTGTCCACATCAGTGTAGCCAATCCATTATTGCCCCTACTGCGGCGGTCGGACCAAGCGCAACGGCAGGACCTCATCGGGGTCCCAGCGGTGGAGGTGCACGGCCTGCGGCGCGTCGACGACGGTGAGGTACGACGACACGGCGGCAAGGCTGGACGAGTTCCTCGGGTGGCTCCTCTCCAAGGACTCCCAGGCGGCGATGCCGGGCGGCGGACGGTCCTTCAGGCGCAGGACGGCCGAGCTCTGGGAGGTCTGGCCCATGCCCGTCCCCGACGGCGAGCTGCACCGCGTGCTCCACGTCGACGGGATCTGGGTCGCGCGCGACCTCGTGGTGCTCATATGCCGCAGCGGCGAGAGGGTGGTCTCCTGGTACATGGCCAGGTCCGAGAACCCGGGGGCGTGGTCGGCCCTCATGTCGCCGATCCCGGCGCCCGAGATGGTCGTCACCGACGGCGGGAGCGGGTTCGCCAAGGCCGTGCGCGAGACCTGGCCGCGCACCAGGGTCCAGAGGTGCACCTTCCACGCCTTCTCGCAGGTCAAGCGCTACACGACGACGCGGCCGAAGCTCCAGGCGGGGCGCGAGCTCTACCTCATCGCGCGCGACCTCATGGGCATCGAGACGCTGCACCAGGCCGAGCTCTGGGTCGAGCGCTACCTCGACTGGTGCGGGTTCTGGGCCGACTTCCTGGAGGACAGGACCGTGGTGGACGGCAGGAGGGTCTACACCCACGAGAGGCTGAGGCGGGCGCGCTCGTCGCTGTCGTCGCTGGTGTCGGCGGGGACGCTGTTCACCTACCTCGACCCCGCCCTGGCCAAGGCCGGCCCGCTGCCGTCGACCAACAACATGATCGAGGGAGGGGTGAACTCGCAGCTGAGGGCCGTCCTGCGCAACCACCGGGGGCTGACGTCGGTCAAGCGCGTGAAGGCGGTGTTCTGGTGGTGCCACGCGCACTCGGGGGACGCGAGGACGGCGCGCGAGAAGCTCGCCACGATGCCGACCGACGCGGACATCGACTTCCTGTTCAGCGTCTACTCCGCCTCGCCGTCGCGCGAGGACGGAGGGCCGGAGTGGGGCGACAGGGCAGTGTGGGAGGACCTCCACCACAGGGACCCGTACCCGTTCTGGCTGGATTAATGGATGGAAACGGATGTTCTATCGGGACACACATTTTGTCCTATAAGCCTATTCGCTGCTTCAGATAAAGAAAGCGCCCGCTTGCTGGGGGAGCAAGCGGGCGCCTGTGAGCGAATATGTTTGCGGCGAAAGCCGCGATGAGCGGTGGGGTGGCGACTAGTTGGTCGTACCGGAATCGTCGCCCGTGCTCGTGCCCGAGCCCGAGCCCGAACCAGAAAGTGCGACCGTCAGCGTAATCGTGCTGTCGGTGGACTGCTTTCCAGTGGGGGAGACGCCCGTAACGGTAGCATCCTCGTTACCGCTTACGGGATTGCCGTTCTGGTCACAGAAGCCAATGTTATAGAAACCGGCGTTGTTGAGCGCGGTAACGGCGGCGGAAATGCTCTTGCCGTACAGGTTGCCCGGGACGGTGGCCTTGCCGGACTTCTTGGCGATGACGACGGTAATCGTGGCGCCGGGCTTCTGCTTGCCGCTGGGGTTCCAGCTGATCACGGTGCCCTCGGTAACCGAGTCGTTCTCCTGGTAGCTCACGTCGACACCAAAGCCTGCCATATCGAGGGCGTTGCGCGCCTGGGCCTCGGTCATGTCGGTCAGGTCGGGGACGGACGTGGTATCCGGGCCGCTCGAGACCTTGTACGAGATGGTCGTGCCCTTCGCGACTTCCTTACCGGCTTCGGTGCCCTGCTCAAAGACCTGGCCCTCATCAGCCTCGTTGGCCTCCTCGGAGGCGTTGCCCTTCAGGCCAACGCTTGCCAGTGCGGCTTCTGCTTGGTCCTTGGTCAGGCCGACAAGTTTGGGAACCTCAACCTTTTCGGAGGGCTTGGGGCCCTTGGAGATTACCAGGTTCACCTTGGTGCCCTTGGTCTTCTTGGTGTTGCCGTTGGGCGTCTGCTCGGCGACCTTGCCCTCGTCGACATCGTCGTTGTAGCTTTGGTCGATGGTGCCGACCTCGAGGCCGGCTTCCTTGATCAGCTCGACGGCAGTCTGCTGGTCCTTGCCCAGCACATCGGGCACGGTGACCTGCTCGCCGCCAAAGAGTCCTGTGGCAAAGGCCACCACGATGCCGATGACGGCAACGGCTGCCACCACGGCGGCGATGATCTTGTTCTTGTTGGATTTGGGCTTTTCGACCTCGTAGGAGCCGGTGGAGCCCGAAACCGAGCTGCGGGCGGTATTTTGGCCGCTCACGCCCGAGACGGGACGCACCATGGCGCGCGTCTGATCGGAAAGCTCGCGAGTCTTGGTGGCGCCCAACTCACCGGGGGCACCGATGATGCGCGTGGGCTCCGAGATGTTTACGGCACGGCCCGACAGGTAGCTGTTGAGCACCTGACGCAGCTCGTCGGCGGTCTGGAAGCGGTTTGCGGGGTCCTTCTCCATGCACTTGAGGATGATGCGCTCAAGGTCGGCGTCGACACCGGAGTTGATCTGGCTCGGCGGAATAGGCAGCTCGTTGACCTGCTTGAGTGCGACCGAGATAGCGTCGTCACCGTCAAAGGGAACGCGGCCAGTGGCGCACTCGTACATCACGACGCCCAGCGAATAGATATCCGAGGTGGGGCCGAGGTCCTGACCGCGGGTCTGCTCGGGGCTGACGTAGTGGGCGGTTCCCAGCACGTTGTTGTCTTGCGTGAGGTGGCTGTTCTTGGCGCGCGCGATGCCAAAGTCCATCACCTTGATGTTGCCGTCGGGCAGCACCATGATGTTCTGCGGCTTAATGTCGCGGTGGATGATCTCGTGCTTGTGGGCGACCGAAAGCGCGGAGCTGATCTGCGAGCCGATCTGGGCGACCTTCTTGGGGTCGAGGGCGCCGTGGCTCTTGATGCCGCTCTTAAGGTCGGTGCCGCGTAAGTACTCCATGACGATGTAATAGGTGTCGCCGTCCTTGCCCCAATCGTAGACGCCCACGATATAGGGGGAGGAGAGACCGGCTGCTGCCTGGGCCTCCTGCTTAAAGCGTGCGGCGAAGGTTGCGTCGCCAGCATACTGCGGCAGCATGATCTTGACGGCTACCGTGCGGTCGAGGACCTGGTCCTGTGCACGGTAGACGGTCGCCATGCCGCCTGTCCCCACCTTATCCTTGAGGAGGTATCTTCCCCCGAGGACCCTCTGTTCCATTCCTGCTCCTAACATAACTATTCGCTCAACGATGTGTGTAGTACCTACGATGTGGCCGCTGGGGCCGTGTGGCGCGTTGCCGCTAACTCTTCGGCCGCGGCGCGCCTCGGGTGTCCGATTCGATCATGGGCATCACGCTCCCTGTGCGGCAAGCGCCGCGGTCAGGACGATGCCGGCGATCTTGGCGGCCTTGACGTCATGCTTGTCGTAATCCTCCAAGGCCACCGAGATGGCGACCGTGGGTGAATCGTAAGGTGCAAAGCCAACGAACATCGAGTTGACGTTGGTGCCGCCAGTCTCGGCCGAGCCGGTCTTGCCGGCGACCTTGACACCGGGGATTTGGGCATCGGTGCCGGTGCCGGACTGGACGACGGCAAGCATGGCCTGCTTGACCTGGTCGGCCGTGGCGGAGCTGACGGCCTGACCCAGCGAGCGGGACTGCGTGGTCTTGACCACGGTTCCGTCCGGGGCAAGTACCTGGGCTACAAAGTACGGGTCCATGACCACGCCGCTGTTAGCGATGGCGGCGGCAATCACGGCGTTTTGCATGACGGTGGTCTGCGGGCCGGGCGTGTGGTCCATGCCGACAGGCTGGCCGGCGCCGGCCCAGGCGGTCTCCCACTCGGTCATGAGCGACGGGTCGGCCATGATGGAGGCCGCGGAGGTCAGGTCCTGGCCGAGCTTTTGGCCGTAGCCAAAGGCGTTGGCAAACTGCACGAGCGTGTTTGCACCAACTTCGTTTGCCACCTGGCCGAAGACGACGTTGGAGGACACGGCAAAGGCCTGCTGCAGGCTGATGGTGCCGTAGCTCTCGTTGGCAGAGTTGGTGACCGGTGCGTTGCCGATGTCCATGGAGCCGGGCGCCTGGTAGGTGCTGGTAAGGCTGGCGGTACCGGTCTCGAGTGCCGCGGAAAGTGTAACGACCTTAAACGTTGAGCCCGGCGTGTACAGCGCGTCCATGGCGCGATTGTACATGGAGCCGTCCTCGCCGCCGCCCGTCTGCAGCAGGGCATCGATGTTGGTGTTGTCGTAGGTGGGCGAGCTGGCACATGCGAGCACCGCGCCGGTACGCGGGTCGATGACCACTACAGCGCCCTTAAAGCCCTTGAGCGCCTGCTCGGCCGCCGTCTGGATACGCGAGTCGATGGTGAGCTTGGCGGTGTTGCCCGGCTGGGTCTGGCCCGCGAGCGACGCAATGGCGTTGTTCCAGCTGGAGTAGTCCTTAGAACCGGTGAGCGTGTCGTTCATGACGCTCTCGATGGCGGTGGTGCCATACTGCTGGCTCACGTAGCCAACCACGTGCGCTGCCAGGTTACCGTTGGGGTAGGAGCGTACGTAGGTGCCGTCCTCCTGCTGCAGCGACTCGGCCAGCGTCACGCCGTCGGACGTGATGATGGAGCCGCGCTGGATGTACTTGGAGCGGGCGATGGTGTGGTTGTTGGTCGGCATGTCCTGATAGTCCTTGGCCTTAATGACCTGGACATAGGTGAGGTTGCCGATAAGGATGGCGAACAGCGCCGTAAAGGCGAGCACCGCGCGGGTTAGACGGTTGGCAAGAGCAACGCGGCCGAGCACACCGGATTCAGGCGTGTCGAGCAGGCGACGGCGCATGCGCGAGCCGACGGAATGGCTGCCGCTGCCGTAGGAAGACGAGGTGGCAAAGCGCGTGCCCGTCGGGGTGGCGGCAGATGCGACCTGATCATCGGTGATGGCGGCCATGGTGCCGGTGCCGGTAAGCTCGGCCTCGCGTCCGGTCGCCTCGTCACCGGCGCGCAGCAGGAGCGCGACGATGATAAAGCTCGCCAGCAGAGAGGAGCCGCCCTGGCTCATAAAGGGCAGGGTGACGCCGGTCAGCGGGATCAGGCGGGTTACGCCGCCAACGATCAAGAAGGCCTGGAAGCTGATGGCGGCCGTAAGGCCTGTGGCACTAAAGGCGGCGAGGTCGGATTTAGCGCGGGCAGCCGTGGTGAGGCCACGCACGGCAAAGAGCATAAACAGGATGAGCACGGCGCCGCCGCCCAAAAGGCCCATCTCCTCGCCGATAGCCGAGAAGATAAAGTCGGACTCGACGACAGGGATGTTGTTGGCCATGCCGTTGCCGATGCCAACACCGACCAGACCGCCATCGGCAAGCGAGAAGAGCGACTGGACGATCTGGTAGCCCTGGCCCTGGGCGTCCTTAAACGGATCGAGCCAAACCTGGAAACGCACCTGAACGTGAGACAGGAACTTGTAGGCGCCCACGGCTCCAACAGCTAAGAGCGCAAGGCCGATAACGACATACGAAAAGCGCCCCGTGGCAACGTAGAGCATCAGCAAGAAGATGGTGTAGAACAGCACGGCCGAACCCAGGTCGCGTTCGAAGACGACGACGAGCAGGCACACACCCCATACGGCAAACAGCGGCAGCAGCAGTCGCAGGCGAGGGATCTTAAAGCCCAGAATCTTGCGGTTGGAGATGGAGAGCAGCTCGCGGTTCTCGGCCAGGTAGCCGGCCAGGAACAGGACGATAAAGACCTTGGCGAACTCGCCGGGCTGGATGGTAAAGCCCGCGATGCGAATCCACAGCTTGGAGCCCGAGATCGTGGTGCCGATAAAGATAGGCAGCATCAGCAGAATGATGCCGATGATGCCAAAGGTGTACTTGTAGCGCATGACCACGTCGAGGTTTTTGACTAGTGCAAGCGTTCCCACCATCAGGGCCACCGAGACAAACAGGATGATGAGCTGTGAGATGGCGAGGGCGGGGGCGAGACGCGTCACGAACGTGATGCCGATGCCCGAAAGTATAAATACGATGGGCAGGATGGCGGGGTCGGCACCGGGCGCCAAGATGCGCACGGCAATGTGGGCCGCGGCAAAGGCGGCAAAGAGGCCGATCGGTACGGCGAGCGTCTCAAAGGAGATGGCAGCGCCCGCGGTGAGGACGTACATCGCATACAGCAGGATGACGGGGAACGCCGAGGCGATGAGCAAGAGCAGCTCGGTGTTGCGGCGACTCATAAGCGGCACTCCCTTTCTAATTCTTATCGGAGGCTTCGGCCTCGGCGGACTGTTCGGCGGTTTTCTCGGAATCTGATTCGGAGGTCGATCCCTGATTGGTGTTGTCGCGAATCGTTTGCGCGTCGATCACCTGGCGGGTCTGCTCCTCGTCGATCTGGTGGCGGTACTTGGATATCGTGTCCTGCGCATCGTCGACACTTGTTTGCGGAATGCCCGCCTTGAGGCGGTTTTGCGTGTCTTCGGGCAGGTCGGACAGCTTAATGCTGGTTTCGCTTTCGAGCCAGTGGAGCTTGAGTCCGAGCGGCTTGCCGGGCAGGCCGCGCCAGACGGCGACATTGCCCTGGTAGGTACCCAGGTAGTACGAGCCGGTGACACCCGTGTAGGCCCAGATGCCAGCTGCCAGCACAAAGACGAGGGCCAGGATGGCGGCGATGGTAATGTTGCGGCGACGCACGCGTTGCGCCTCGCGCATAACGCCATCGTCAACCAGGTCAACGACTACTACGGTCACGTTGTCGTGGCCGCCGGCGGCAAGCGCCGCGTCCACTAGGTTGTCGACGCAGATTTGCGCGGTTGAGGACTGCGTGGCGATGTTCTCGATATCGCTATCGGGAATCATGCTCGAGAGGCCGTCAGAGCACAGGATCAGACGGTCGCCTTCCTCGATATGCAGAGTGAAGTGGTCGGCATACATGGCGGGGTCCGAGCCCAGCGCACGGGTGATGACCGAACGGTTGGGGTGGACGCGAGCCTCGTCTGCCGTGATCTCGCCAGCGTCCACGAGTTCTTCCACATAGGAGTGGTCGCGGGTCACGCGGATGAGCGTGCCCTCGTGGAGCAGGTAGGCGCGCGAGTCGCCCACGTGGGCGATGGCGAGCGTGTCGTTTTCGATATAGGCGCAAGTGGCTGTGCAGCCCATGCCAGGCTTGCCCAGGCCGTTCAAGGCGGCCTCGATTACGGCGGCGTTAGCGGCCTCGACGGCTGCGGCCAAGCGTGCTGCGTCGGCGGACTGCGGGGCCGTTTTGGCAATAGTCTCGACGGCGATAGAAGAGGCTACCTCGCCGGCGGCGTGACCGCCCATGCCGTCGCATACGCAAAAGAGCGGCGACTGCACCAGGTAGGAATCCTCATTGTGCGGGCGCACACAGCCAACGTCGGAGCGGGCGCCCCACATGAGTTGCGTGGTGGTGCCGGCATCATAGGTCGAGTCGGTCTCGATGCGCTCCTCGGTCAGGGGCTCAAAGCTCATGGTCGAGCCGGGGTCTTTGAGCTTGGCCTCAACGGCGGCAACGTCGATCTCTGCTGTGTCACCGGGAGAGACGGTGTCGGTCTCGGCGTTTGATTCGGAATCACCGGTGTCCGGGGAGTCGGGCTCCTCGGACACGCGGGCGGTCGACTCGTCGTCTTGCGGGCTGACGTCTATAGGCTCGGGCGCCGGCGTAGACGCGGGCGCAACCTCGGACGCCGGGGCCATGGGAAACGCCGGCGCGGCGGGCTCGGGTGCCGCAAACACCGCAGCGCTCTCGTTGATTGCCGCGGCGACGGGCTCTGCAAAGTGAGCCGGCGCCGGGGTTGCTTCGGGCGCTGTGGGCTGTTCCGCAGCATGTGCGCCGATGGGCGCTGCTGCGGCATCCTCTTCGCCCTCGTTATCGGCGAGATCCGAAATATCATGCGTTACATGCGAAAGAGGCAGGGAGAACACGGTGTCCTCGGGCTCCACGGGTGTGGAGTCCGCCGGAGCGGCGTGGGCCGGTGCAGCTACGGCGGCAGCCGGTGCCTCGGTCATAGTTGCGGACTTGTTCTCCTCGTCGATCATCGACGGTTCACCTTCATGACCACGTCGCCAATCTGGACTTCGTCGCCCTCACGCAGCGTCGCGGGCTCCACGAGCTGGCGGCCGTTGACGAGCGTGCCGTTAAGCGAGTTGAGGTCCTCGATGATGAGCGCCGGGCCCTGCAGCGAAAAGCGCGCATGCGAGGCCGAGACGAACGGTTCGTTGATGCAGATGTCCGAAGATGGCGAGCGACCGACGATGACGGGGCCGAGCATGTCTACGTGGATGCCGCGGATACCGCGCGGACCCTTGTCCACATCAATCGTCCAGATAGCCGAGTCGCGGCGCTGCCCGCGCACAAGTCCCACGCCGGTCTTCATGACGGCGAACAGAAAGATATAGAGCAGGGCGACCAGGACGATGCGGCCTGCAAAAAGGACGATATCGATGTTCATAAGCGACTATCCCCTAAATTCAAAGGTGCTCAGGCCAAACGTCAGCAGATCGCCGTTGCGCAGCGGGCAGCGCGTAATGCGGCGGTTGTTGACGAGCGTGCCGTTGGTGGAATTGAGGTCCTCGATCGACCAATCCGAGCCCGTAAAGGTGAGCTGGGCGTGGCGGCGCGACACGTTGGGGTCGCGCAGGGCAATGTCGGAAACTGAGCGCTCGCGACCGATGGTCACCTGTGCGGAGGTGATGCTATGGCTCTCGCCGCTCACGACGTCGACGAGCTGGGCGAGCGGGCGCTGCGGGGCGCGAGTGCTCGCCATGTTGGAGGCGATGCCGGCTGCGGCGCCTAGGCCCACGGCGGCACCGGTCGCGGCGGCTCCGCCCATGCCGGCAAGCGCGTCGCGCGAGACGGTCTGAGGCACCGGGATGGGTGCGGCGGCGGGGTCGGGGACGCTAGGCGCGAAGGGGTCTGCCACGGCAAGCGGGTCGGGAGCGGCGGTGCGAGGCGTCGGCTGTTGCTGGGGCATGGCGGCGGGGCGCTGCTGCTGCGGGGCAGCAAACTGCTGCTGGCCGGCGCGCGGGGCGCTGGCGGCACGGCTTGCCGCGGAGTTGTTCTGGCCCAGGCCGTTCTGATAGGCGCGCTCTTCTTCGTACAGGCGGCCGAGCGTGGGGGCATCGACGTTCTCGGCAAAGACCGAGAACTTGCCGGCGCGCAGCTGCGGATCGATCATAAAGCGCACGAGGGGCTCGCCGACAAAGACATAGCGGCGCTTTTCGGCCTGCGCCTTCACAAACTCGCGGACCTCGCGCGAAAGCTCGGGGTAGAACGGGGCGAGCATGGGATCGTCGTCGGCGGCGATCAGGATGGTATAGAGTGCCGGCGCCGTGTTGACGCCGTTGATCACCAGAGTCTGATCCTCCATGTCGCGAGCGGCCTGCTTGGCAAGCTTCTTAAAGGAGAACGGGGCACGGGTGGCACCGAAGATGCCGGCCACGTGGTCCTCGAAGATGTTCAGGAAGTTCACGAAAGATCACTCTCCGTATAAGTTCTTTGGTATCCGAGCAAATATAGGCATATCCCAACGATTATAGAGGATAGGGTTCCCGCAACCGCCGCCTTGGCGACGACCGCGGCTGCAAGGCTGGCAATTTCCATATGGTGTGCAAGACAGGACGCCGCTGCGCAGCCGATGCCGGTGACAGCGATGGCGGCGATTGCGGCAAGGTTTGAGCCCTGATCGGCACGCTTGGCATGGGCATTGAGCAGCGCAGATGACGCCGCGGCAGTTGCCGCTACCAGCACAAAGGCAGCCCAAAGGAGCGGGTCTCCCAGCGCTGCGGCAACGTTACCGAGCCCCAGCACGCCTCCGGCTGAAAGCGCGACCGTGGCCAGACGGGCAAAAAGCGCGCCCATGCCCGTTGCCGCGGCGGCGCTTGCCGGGCCGAGCCAAAATGACGCGACGCCGGCGGCGACCCCAGCTGCCAGGAAGGTATTGCCGGTCAGACAGCCAAGCGCGAGTGCACAGGTGAGCGTGGCGCTCGCGGCAGTCTCGGTGCGACCCCAGGCGATCCACCAACCGGACATGGCGGCGGCAAAGATCACCGCGACGGGCAGCATCGACAGGATGCCCTGTGCCTGCATGGTGGCGTTGGCCATGAGCACCAAAAAGCCCACAGCCGAGATGGCAGAGCCAATCTGGGGGGCCAGGCCAGCCGCCGCTCCGATCGCGATGGCCGCAATGACCAGGCCGGGAAGCGCCGCGACCCCGGCCGTTTGCATCAGCAAAAAGCTAAAGGTGCCGCACGTTAGCGCCGAGATAGTGCGCATGGTGTAGTCGCGCGCATGGCTCCAGCGCGTGCCCGCCCAGCCAAGTGCGGGGTCGACCTCGATGGCGTCGTCCTCGTAGTGCGACGGCTCGATACCGTCGAGCTCCTGCTCGTCATCCGAAAGTTCGCCAACCATTTGCTCTAGGCTGCGACGGCCCTCGCGCACGCTGCCCAGACCGGCAAGGAGCTGGTCGCAAAATGCCTCGATGCTGCTGGGGCGGTCCTGCGGCATGGGGGAGAGCGCGCTCATGAGCGCGGCCTCGGCTCCCGGGGGAAAGTGTGGTATCAGCTCGCTGGGATAGGTGGCGCCGCCGATGATGCGGTCGAGCGAGTCGGCGGGCGTGGCCGCCATAAAGGGGGCGCTGCCGCACAGGCCCTCATAGATTACACAGGCGAGGGCAAAGACATCGGCGCGCTCATCGACCGTGCCGGTCTCGATATCGAGCTGCTCGGGCGGCATGTAGCCGATGGTGCCGCCGCGCGAGCCGCCAAAGCCACCGGCGGACGACAGTCGCGCCATGCCAAAGTCGGTGAGCTTTACATTGCCCGAGTGGTCGATGAGCACGTTGGCGGGCTTAATGTCCAGGTGGAGTACGCCATTACTATGGGCGAAGGTGAGCGCCTGGCCTAGGGCATCGGCAATGGCCGCGGCCTCGTCAAAGGTAAGTGAGTGACCGTCCACGCGGTGCAAAAACTCGGCCAGCGACATGCCATCGACATATTCCATAACCAGGTAGGCATAGGCTGTGTCGTGCGTAAAGTCGATGACCTGCACGATGTTGGGATGTTGAAGCATGGCGGCAGTGTGCGCCTCGCGCAGGACATCCATGATGTCGCTGGCGGGCATGCCGACACCGTTGATAAGGGGGATGCGCTTAATGGCGACGCGGCGGCGCAGGTGCGTGTCGCGGCAGATCTCGATGGAGCCAAAACCGCCGGTCGCAAGTGTCTCGAGCGGCTGGTACCGCTTGAGCAGCTCGCGAGAGCTGGTGCCCTCCAAAGGAACGTCCGGCGAGAACCGGGCGGTATGTTGCGAGAAAAGCGGCATGGCCAACCCTCGTGCGTTTAAAGTTCGTTTGCGAGCGGCGGGCGCGGGGCCGAGCCGTTCGCGGTGGCATAGATGCTGCTAGTGTAGCACGCTCGGGTGCATGGGGAGGATAGCGGGATGCGAGGCTGCCTGTCTGGCTTGGCCTTAGCGCTTCTTCTTGTTCTTCTTCTGCTTGCGCTTGGTCTCCTGGGGCTTGTCGCCCTGCTTGGCCTCGGCGGCGGCCTTCTCGGCCTTCATTTTCTTCTTCTTGGTCTCGATGCGGAGTTTTTTGTTGATGCGCGCCTTAAGGAAGGGACCGAACTGCTCGGCATCGCCGCGGACAAAGGTGTCCTTAGGGATCGTCACGCCCTGGTCGGCGAACATGGCCACAAAGATGCGCTCGCCGTCGAGCACGTGGTCGAGCTTTTCAAACGGGAAGAACTGTGACTTGCCGCTCTTGCCCCAAACCATCAGGCCGTCCTCGTTGGCGGCGACGCGGCGATAGCGGCCACCCATGGACTCGTCGGCCTCGACGGCGTCGATAAAGTCGCGGGCGAGGGTGTGGTGCAGGTTCTTGCTCCACCAGGCCAAAAAGGCGCCGAATACGATCAGCACGACGCCAAACTTGATCCAGTTGTCGCCGGCCACCAGCATGCCGATGCCGATGAGCGCGGCAACTGCCGCGGCGACATACAGCGAGCCGCGACGCCTGGGCGAGGCGACCAGGCGGGCGAAGTCGGTGACCAGGTCGTTTTCGTACTGGTACTCGTTGAGGTACAGGATGCCGTCATCGGCTGCGGCCTGCTCCTCGAGCGCGACCTCGACCTGGTCGGCTGCTTCGGAGGGAACGAGGTTGCTCTCTGCGTCTGCCATGCTCTTTGGACTCCTATCGCGGCGGGCTCGCCGTACGGGTTATTATGGAATGCAGTATGCCGTGCGACCGCATGGCCGCCGCGGCAACAAGACTCAGTATACCCGGGGGAGCACCCATGGAATCGTTGTACCGAAAGTATCGCCCGCTCACCTTTGACTCCGTGGTGGGCCAGCAGCATATCGTCTCGACGCTCGAGCACGCCATCACCGAGGGGCGCCTGTCCCACGCCTACCTGTTCTGCGGACCGCGCGGCACGGGCAAGACCACCATGGCGCGCATTCTGGCCAAGGCGCTGCTGTGCCGCAATGCCGAGGCGGCGCGCGCCGAGGGTGCAAGCGGCTGCATGCCCGACGGTACTTGCGAGGAGTGCGAGCTCATTGCCGAGGGTAACCACCCCGATGTCTACGAGCTCGATGCCGCAAGCCGTACCGGCGTGGACAACGTGCGCGAGGAGATCATCAACTCCGTCAACTTTGCCCCAGTGCGCGGCAAGTACAAGATTTATATCATCGACGAGGTCCACATGCTCACGACGGCGGCGTTCAACGCGCTGCTCAAGACGCTTGAGGAGCCGCCGGCACACGTGATCTTTGTGCTGTGCACCACCGACCCGCAAAAGATTCTGGAGACCATTCTCTCACGCTGCCAGCGCTTCGATTTCCACCGCATCGGCAACGAGGATATCGAGCATCGCCTGTCTTACGTGTGCGAGCAGGAGGGCTTCGATTACGACGACGAGGCACTCGCCATTGTGGCGCGCCATGCCAAGGGCGGTATGCGCGACGCGCTTTCCACGCTGGAGCAGCTGAGCGTCTTTGGCAACGGTTCTGTGCATGCGGACGACGCCCGCTCGCTTTTGGGCGAGGTTTCGGACCAGATTCTGGGCGAGTTTTCCCGCGCCATTGCCGATCGCGATGTTGCCGAGCTCTATGGACTGATCCGTGCGCAGGTCGAGGAGGGCAATGACCTGCTGGAGCTGACGCGCGACCTGGTGGCGCATGTGCGCGACGTGTACGTTGCCTGCGTTGCCGGTGCCCGTGCCGAGCTGTTTGAGGGCGGCTCCGAGCAGGCCGAGGCGCTTGCTGCCGAGGCCGCTGCCTTTGGCGAGCATCCTGCCGACCGCCTGGCCCGCGTGCTGACGGTGCTCGACGATGCCGCACTGGAGATGAGGGGCGCGAGCGACGTGCGCCTGGTGCTCGAGATTGCCTGCACGCGTCTGGCGCGTCCCGAGGCCGATTTAACGATTGAGGCATTGGCCGAGCGCGTGGCACGCCTGGAGGCCATGATTGCCAACGGCGCCGTGCCGGCGAGCGTGGCTGCTGCTCAGGCCGCCGCGCCTGCAGCATCCGTACCCGCTGCTGCCCAACAGCCGACGCTCATTTCGGGCGCTCGTGCTGCCGCTCCGGCGGCATCCGCTGCCCCCGCTGCTACGTCCGCGCGCCAGGGCGGTATGCCTTGGGACCGCGGCGCTGCTGTTCCGGCTGCCCAGCCTGCGACCAAGTCCGCGGCTCCTGCGCCGGCGCCCAGACCTGTAACGCCTGCACCTCAGCCCGTTGCGGCTCCGGCTTCCGCGCCTGCTGCATCGACCGTGTCGGTGTCCAAGCCCAACAACGCCGCCCAGGTTGCCGCCGCCGGTGCTGCCGAGACCCCCGCGGTTGAGGACGCCGGCGAGCTCCAGCGCAAATGGGCCGAGGTCGTCGAGCGCGTCAAGGCTCGTCAGGCCTCCTACGCAGGGCTTTTGCTCAACGCCCGCGCCACGGCCGACGACGGCTCCAAGCTCACGGTCTCGTTCCCCGCGGGTTCGACTTTTGCCATCAAGATGCTCGGTCGCGCCGATACGCAGTCGGTGGTCCTGCCGACGGTCTGCGCGGTCTTCGGTCGTCGTACCGTCGACTATGTCCTGGATGGGGGTGGCGCGCCGGCTCCTCAACATGAGGAGCATTCTCCATCTGCACGGGCTGCGGTATCTGCGGACCCGCAACCCGTGTCCTCGGTGCCCCCTGCATCCTCGAGCGCCAGCGCGACGCAGCCAAAAGCGGCGCCGGTAGCGGCACCGACCCCGTCGGCGCCTGAACCCGCTGCGCCCAAACCGGCTGCTCCGATCCCCGCGCCCAAGTCCGCTGCCGCGCCTGCGCCCAAGTCATCCGACCTGGCCAAGGCCCCTTGGCTGCGCTCCGACAACCCTGCCGGTGCTCCTGCCACGGGCAAGCTCCCGACCGAGCCCGCGCCCCGAGCGCCCGAGCGCGCGTCCGTCCCCATGGCTCAGCCGCCTGCGCAGGCTGCGCCATGGGAATCCGAGCAGGTGCCCTACGACGATGCTATGGTCGGTGGTTTTGCTGCCGATGCCGGCGGGGACGATCTGCCCCCGTTCGACGTGCCGGGTGCGGCGTCCGCGACCAAGGCCGCTGCTGTGGCACCCGCAGCCTCTGCAAACGACGACGTCCCCGCCGCTCCCTGGGAATCCAATCCCGGTGCTGGCAGCCCCTTCGGCCATCAGGGCGCAGCCCCGAGCATCCCGCAGACCGAGGACGAGGCCAAGGCCCTCATCCGCAGCGTCTTTGGCCAGGCCACCATCTTCAAGCCGGTGGAGTAGCTGCGCAGGCGGGTATACTGCTCAAGAAGAGGACCCCTTGTCCGGGCGCATCTGTATTTCGGACATGTGTAGTGTGGTGCCGCGTATGTCGCATTTGAGCAGACAGGTGCGTGACGGTCGGCCTAGGATGCTGAGGTCGATACGATACGTCGCATGGCTGTCCGTGTACTCGACTTGCTCGGCGTTAATGGTTGCTCCGATTGCCAAATAAACGCCTAGCTCGGCATCGACAATCTTGAAGTCCTTTATCTTGACCTTGAACTCTTGGTAGAGGGACGGGCTGTTGTAGTAAACGGTTCGGGTTCCGTCGGTGCACTTATCGGTCGTCTCCCATTTGACGATGGGCTGATCCGAGCTGGCTATCAGCAGTTCTGCTCCAAAGGCTATAGCATGGGTGATGACAACCAGCAATGCCCAGCCGACAAAGAGATAGAGAACCAAATATGCAACGGGGTGTTTTGAGCGGATGTTTTGAAGCGCGTCGGGGGCGTTCATGGGGCACCTCCAAATTGCTGTCTATGGCAATCAAATTATACCCCGCCGTCATGCGTGCCGCCTCGAGTAGTGGCTCGGCATTTAGCCATTTAGTGGTACGCATTAAATGTCGGATTCCGGCTCTACGAGATTTAGCTTTCAATATTATGCAGATGCGAATTATTCAACTTTGCATAATCTTGGGGGCGCATCACGCTCCAGGACATGTATATCGACTGAGGTAGTGTGTCCGCCCCGCTTGCTTGCCCCGCGCCGTGGTACGATTTTTGAGTTTGAAAGTCCCGCCGTGCTCCGGCTGCCCTTGCAGCTCGGCGTGCGGCCGCACGTAAAGGAGCCATCATGGCCGGTATGAACATGCAGCAGATGATGAAGCAGGCTCGCAAGATGCAGGAGCAGCTTGCCGCCGCGCAGGAGAACCTCAAGTCCCAGACCGTCGACGCCTCTGCCGGCGGCGGCATGGTCAAGGTGACCGTTAACGGCGAGATGGAGCTCGTCAACCTCACTATTGACCCCGATGCGCTCGATCCCGAGGACGTCGACATGCTGCAGGACATGATCATGGCTGCCGTCAACGAGGCCGTCCGCGGCGTCAACGAGCTCGCCAACAAGCAGATGGGCGCCATCACCGGCGGCCTCAACATCCCGGGCATGCCGTTCTAAGACACGCATATACATGAGTGCGAATCACAGTCTGCAAAAACTGCTCGATGAGCTGGGCCGTCTGCCGGGCATTGGTCCCAAGTCGGCCCAGCGTATCGCCTATTACCTGCTCGAGGCCGATGCCGAGGAGGCCCGCCGCCTGGCCGAGGCCATCCTGGAGGTCAAGCAGGAGGTCCACTTTTGCAGTCGTTGCTTTAACTACGCCACGGCCGATGAGTGCTCCATCTGCCAGGACCCGATGCGCGACACCACTCGCATTTGCGTTGTGGGCGAGCCGCGCGACGTCCAGGCGATCGAGCGCACGGGCAGCTACCACGGCCTCTACCACGTATTGGGCGGTGTGATCAGCCCCATGGACAAGATTGGTCCCGAGCAGTTGCACATCCGCGAGCTGCTGGCACGCTTGGGCCACGAGGACATCCACGAGGTCATCATCGCCACCAACCCCAATATTGAGGGCGAGACCACGGCGAGCTACCTGGCCCGCACTATCAAGCCGCTGGGCGTCGAGGTATCGCGTCTGGCAAGCGGCCTTCCCGTGGGCGGCGACCTGGAGTATGCCGACGAGCTTACGCTTGGGCGCGCCATCGAGGCCCGTCGCGCGATTTAGGTGGCGAGCCTGCTCCTGCCGTATGTTTTCCTCGCGACGCACGGGGTAGTCATAATTTCCCCGTGCGACTGTGAGTTTGTTGTGCAACAAAGATGCTTCGTATCCGCTTATCGCATGGATGCTTCCGCTCGCATCCTTAATTTGCCCATTCGTTGCGCAACCTTTTGGGTTCGCTGATACACTCAAATATGGATTCGAATGAATGCGCCGCTCCCGAGCGGCGTGTTTTTGTTGGAGGAGAACGCATGCGGCCCGGTGGCACTCAGATAAAGCGCGGCGCCGCGGTGCGCATGCGACGCCGACTGGGCTTGGCACCGCGGGCGCACGCACTGCTGTCGTGCTCGCTGGTGCTGGTCATAGCTGGCGTTTCTGCCTATGGCATGACCGTGCCGTCCATGATGCAGGCGCATGCCGCACGCGAGCCGCGCGTTGGGCATGAGGTCAAAAGTGATCTGGGCACCACGACTGGATATGCTTGGGCAAGTGTGGTCGCGCATATTGTTTTTGGCACCGACGATGCGGATGGCGCCGAGGCCCCGGACAACGAAGTCACGCTTGCCAATGGCAAAACCATCGTGCTCACCAACACCAAGATCATCGATCGGTTGTCCAACAATAGCGTGGCGGCAACGGTGAATAAGGTCGAGCAGCAGAAGGAGCAGGACGCCCAGCAGTCCGGAAAGCCCGGTAGCTCGGATACTTCTGGCTCCGGCTCGGATTCATCGAGTTCGGGCGGCGGCTCTGGGCCGGGTTCCTCTACCGGAGGGTCTGGAAACGGCGGCTCGACGGGCGGTAACACTGACAACGATGCAAACTCCGGTGGCCTTTCCGCTGCTGAAGAAGAGAGCATTCACAGTTGGCTTGTGACCAAGTACAACATGCTCGACGGTTATGTTTCTCGTGCCAATGACGTGGTCTCGACCTATAACTCTACGGGAGATCCCAGACCGTGCGACAGCCTGGTCGGGGAGATGTTTGTCATTCGAGCCGAGTTCGGTCGTCAGACATTCTCGCCCCGGTCAAAGTGGTATCAGCAGTATGCCAATCTGTGGGGCTGTTACACCAACCTATGTCAATGGGTCGGCCATTACGGCGATGATGACGTCGCGCTCGGTAACTTCAACAATAACGTGGCGGCGCTTGCCCTATGATGACCGATCTTGCATCCACCACACCACAATCGCTCGGTCGCGATCCCATGGTCGGCCTGCGCCTGGCGCGTGTCGACGGGTTTGAGCCGGCCATTGCGCTCGGTCAGGACGAACTGCCTGCCTATCTGCGTCGTTTTACGATGCTGTTTGCCGACGATGCCACCATGCGCCGTGGCGGTATCGGCCGCGTGACGCGTGCCGTCAACGCCCAAGGCGAGGCCGTGGCACTCAAGCAGCTCATCTTGCCGACGCGCGATGAGTTTGACGACGATGCCGCTCACGAGGCGCTGGTCGCCAAGTTCAAGGCGGCGTTTCGCGAGGAATACGAATGCCATCGCGCCCTTTCGGGCCTTAAGGGCTTTCCCCGCCTCTATGGCTGGGGCGAGGTCGACGGTGTGCCTGCAATTGTCATGGAATGGGTCGAGGGCGAGACGCTTGCCCGCTTGCGTTCGCGACTCGCCGTGGACGATGCCGGACGCCTGTCGCCGCTTGTGGCGGCGCGTCTGGGTCGCGACCTGTTCGATCTGCTCTGCCGTATGAGCCTGGTGGGTGAGGGCTTTGTCCATCGCGATATCTCGCCCGCTAATATTATGGTGCGTGCGGCGCGTCTGCCGCTTGACCGGCAGCTTGCCGAGGGCACCTTTGACCTGTGCCTGATCGACTTTGGCTCGTCGCTGGCGCTCGAGCCTGCGTCGGCCGTGGCCGGTACCGGCGGCAAGGCGTCGTTTACGGAGCGCTATGCCACGCTGCGTCGCGCGACGGTTGCCTATGCCCCGCCCGAGATGCTCACCGACGATATTCCCGATCTGCGCGCTTTGCGTATGTCGCCGGCGATCGACGTCTATGCCGCGGCAAGCACGGTTTACGAGCTCATTGCCGGCGTCGCGCCATACGAAGCCGCGCCGAGCACTTCGGGTTCGCGCAAAAAGACGCGCGACATCGCGAGCCCCTACCGTCTCAAAATGGACACACGGCCCGACTATCCCATTGGTGCCCATGCGCCCGGTTGTGATTTGACTCAACTGCTTCGTCGTGAGCCCGATGTGGCGCTCGCCGCGGCCGAGCAGGCCCAGCAGCTAGGGCTTGAGCCGGATTCCGAAGAGCTACGCGATGCGCTGGCGTTTGTCGATGCCCAGCTGTTCGACGTGGTGATGGCCTGTCTGTCCAGCCATCAAAAAGATCGTCCCGAGCCGGCGGCGGTCGAGGCGGCGCTCTCGGCGTTTTGTGACCACTATGCGCAAAATGTCGGTCGTTCGCTCCGCGGCGAGCCGCTCACGCCGTGCCCCATGGATGCGTCTGGCCGCGCGGTGCGTCGCGCGCTGATGGTCGGCGCGACGGTCGTCTGTGGCGTGGTTTGGGCTGTGGTCGTGGTTTCGGCCGCGCTGCTGGCGTCGGGCGCTCGCGTGACGGCGACTTTGGGATCGCTCGTGTGGTCTGGGTCGCTACCGGGTATTATTGCCGCACTGGCGTTGGCGCTGCCAGGCATAGCCGGCGTTGCCGCGGGGGCACTTGCGCGCGATCGGCGCTCGGGCTTCCTGCAGGGTGTGCTTGCGCTTTCTGCCTGCGAGGTTCCGGTGCTGGTTGTGGCTGCATGTAGCGTATTTTCCCAACGAGCCGTGATGGGTGGCCTTGTTGCCGCTCTGGTTGCAACCTATACGCTTACGTGGTTTTTGCTTGCGATGGGCTTTGCCGTTGAACTTCCCGTTTCGGCACCACGACGCACAAAAGCCCAGATGGCGACTCCGCTTGCCGGTGGAGCCGCAGCTGCCCGTACTTTTGGCGGACCTGTCGAAGTATCGTCCGATTCTATTTCTACGACTAAGGAGGCCTAGGTCATGGCATCTCAAGTTGAGCTCACCCCATGCGGGGCCATGTTTGACATCTTTAAGCGCGCGGCGCATCTGAGCCATATCGAGCTGTGCGGCCTGGTGCTTTCGTCCCGTCCGCTCGCCGACGGCCGCAGCCCGCAGAGCCGAGCCGCCGATCGCTCTTGGGTTTCCCGCTTTATCGTTCGCGCGCCGGTCGGCACGCTTCAGCAGCGCTACTTTGCCGAATACGGTACCTCGGCTGCGCGTATTATGTCGCAACTGGCCCTGCGCCAGCGCAATCCCATGGACTCCACGGCTGTGATCAATATGGTGTGCGGTCCTGCAGGTGAACCGATGGTACGCGCGCTCGAAGAGTGCCACCAGGACACGAATCTCTATCGCAACGCGCTCGATCGCCTGTCCCAGGCGGCGGAACTCATGCCCGCCGAGCGCGCCGAGGCCGTGCTGGTGCTGTTTGTTGCCGTCGGTTGTTCGGCGGATGTGCGGTCCTCGGTGAACTATGCCATCGACTACGCACACGCGACCTGTGGCGGAGGCACATCCACGCCGCGTTCGCTTGGCATGTCGCTGACTGCGGGCGAACGCGAACCCGCCCCGGCGCACCCCTTGGGCTTGCTGCGCGTGCAAAACAGTTTTGTCGTGAGCGCCCCGCGCTGGATTCAGCCGAGTGAGCAGGGTGTTGAGATTGGCGCGCTGGCCACTGGTGAGGGCGATATTACCGACGTCGGCGACGATGTCTCGGCCCGCCATGCCCATATCTGGTGCGATGCTCAAAATATCTGGCACGTCGAGGACTTGTCGTCCACCAACGGAACCGTGGTGGTAAACGGGGCCACGCGCGTCTGCATTCAGGTCGAGCCCGGCCGTTCCGCCCAACTCAATCCCGGCGACGAGCTCAAGCTCGGCGAATCCACTACCTACGCCATCCTCTTCGGTGCTCTCTAGCCGGCAGATAGGGACGTTTCTTTTCTGCCGGCACTTGGGGACACTCCTCGGCGCGCCAGAGCCAGTCGCCCGGGGATGGAGGGGCCATTTTGGCCCTTGGCGGTCAGTCGGGGCGAAACTAGAAGATCTTTCCGATTCGCGGCTGTTCATGCTTGTAGAGCATCTAAAACAATAGGATGTTATTCTGGAATATGCCGGGTGCGTGAACTTGCCTGTCTTAGCCTTAATAAGGTATAGGGGAGTTTGGCTCAGGGGTTCCGTCTTGTTCTTCAGCGCAGTATTGTGGGACAGATTTGCTGAGATTGGCGCCTTACACCGCAGAGCGCACGGAAGGCTCTCGATTTGTGTTCTGGCCCCAGAATACAGGGCCTGATACTTACCAACTGTGGCATGGATGTAACATCTGTAGAAATCAACCCTTTTGTTGTCGACCTTTGTAAGAAAAACACTGCCATCAACTCTTTGGATGACGAAACTAGGGTGCTTGAGGGGAGCCTTTACTCCCCTCTGAGAGATGACTCATGTTTTTCGCTTGTCGTTGTGAATCCTCCGTTACTGCCGATTCCGGATGAGATTCCTTATCCCTTCGTTTGAGATGGAGGACAATCGGGTCTGGATAAAACACTTCGTATTCTTAAGGGTGGCGATACGCATTTAGAGAAAAACGGTAAATACTGCTAATAGGGGTGACGACGATGGTGCAGGGGCGACCCGCGATGCTCTCATCAATACGTCGGATACTTGGGAAATCAGGTCTAGATGCATGTATGATGATGCTGTGTGGCTATTCAATTAATCCGCGTTCCGAATGGGTGCAGGGTATAGCTGCGACATCGTATGCTTTTGACCCGGCGCGATACTCAGATATTTCTGAGGCGGTTGACGAAGTTTATACGCACTATGCCGCGCAAGGCGTTTCGGAAGTTTGCACATCTACGTTACGGGCTTAGGTTTCTTCAAGCGAGCAGGCCGGTTGCGTTATTTCGAGCGATTTTTCTAGTCTAGACGACAAAAGGCAAAGGATTTGATGGGTATAAAACGCGGACGTTTGTGGGCGGATGCTCAAATCTATTGTGGCAATCGGGCGGTTGAAAAAGATATTTCAACCGCCCGATTGCCAGGTTCGTCGGAGGAGATGTCCGATTCCGACTCTCTTGTAGGAAGAGCTTGAGATCGTATTGGCCCAAGGCAATCTTAAAGCAGTCTCATTGGCAAATCTTCGCTCCTGTTGTGTTGAGGTGTAAGGTATCAGTGATTGATGTTTTGTGGCGGGTAGATTGGGGCCTTCCTTGATTCGATGCGTTCTCTCGAGGTTCATCAGAGCAAAAGGGGCTTTCGTCTTCATTGCTATCACGGTGATTGGAACCGCTCTCTCCTATGCCATGCCATACGTGAACGGGAAATTCTTAGATTTTCTTCTCGGTAACCGCAGCGAAAGAGACGCCGTACTCTTCGCGCTCCTGGTTGCGTCAATAGGAGTTTTCTCCACCCTCTTTACTTATTTTGCAGGAACACTTTCCATTCGCATAACCACGAGACTTTCCTTTGATCTTCTCAGGGAGGCCGTCTTGCGTTTTGAAAGAGACGATTACTTGGTGAGTCGGACCATCGATCCAGCCTATACAACGCAACGGTTTATTTCCGACTCCAGCGTGGTCTCATCCTTCGTTTTGGCGAATTTTATCAGTGCGCCGCTGTCCATTGTAGCCATTCCCATCGTATTGCTTATCATATGGTCAATTGATTCAACTCTCGCGGTGTTTTCCATCATTCTCCTCATCGTGTATTTCTGTGTAATTACTGGGTTGAGGAAACTTTTGTATAGGGTCACGTATGAGAAGAAAGAGGCGGACAGCGCCTTTTACGCCGCAATTGCATCGCAGCTTAATCAGATTCTCAACATTCAACTGACATCTTCGTACGGCAAGAGCGAACAAGCGCTCGACGCTGGGTTTAAGAGCTATTTTCCCAAAGTTTTGCGCTCCGGAAAGCTATCATATTCTCTGACATCGCTCGATGGTCTTTTCGCAGCGTTGTTTCAAGCGGTGATACTTGTTGTTTCCGGAGTACGAATCATTAACGGAACTATGTCAATAGGCGAGTACACTATCATCGGTACATACTTCGCGGTTCTCTTTAAGACTTTGAAAAGTATGATGTCATTGTTCAAATCCTATCAAGATGCCAAAGCATCATGGGATAGGACGGCTATCGCGACGAGAGAAAAGGAGAGATCGGGGTGGAATCGGACCGATTTAGCTAAACTCGATGAAATAAATGACATTTCGGTATCTGATTTGGAATTCTCGGTTGCCCTTCCAGACGGATCTGTCCGAGAGGTCCTCGGCGGGTTTTCTTTCAAGTTTTCCGGTCCTGGTACATATTGCATAGTTGGGGAAAACGGAAGAGGCAAGACGTCACTTCTTTACTTGATGCTCGGGCTATACTCATCGAAAGGCAAAGTAAAATACAACGGCGTGCCAATCGAAGAATGCGACTTGGATTACATACGTGCGAGAGAGATATCGTGCTGCCCACAGTCGTGCTTCGCGCCGGACGAAACGGTGAAAGAGCTGTTAGAGTATTTCGACACGCCCTTTTCTTCCTATCACCGGGGTGTAGATGGCCTACTTTCGTTGGAAAACAGCGTGAAGGAGTTGCTCGGGAAACGTTGCTCCGCGCTTTCGGGCGGTGAGCTGCGCCGAGTGTACTTATGGTCGGCGATTTCACGCAAGTCGTCAGTTTTGGTACTCGACGAGCCCACGACTGGGTTAGACGCTGTAAGCCGCGCCGAGCTTGCGGCCTATGTTAAGCGCAACAAGCAAAGCCAGCTGATCATCGTTGTCTCTCACGATGACGAGATGGTCGGCGCGGTAGAAGGGGTAGTGGATTTAGGCAGCATGTACCAGGGTAAATGATGACAAGTGTAGTGCTACCCAACTGGCAGAGATAACAAAAAGGCGATGCAGATGCACGTAGCATTCAGGCGGTTCGGACTCGGTGCCTTCACGCCATCGCAACGCTTTCAGATATAGTTCTCGTTCTCTTACTAAAGGAAACTTTAGTCTACGTCATCTTGTCGAGACAGAGGTGAAGCGAAGTGTTGTCGCGACGTATCTTATTCCAGGTGGCTCAGTATCAGCGTGAGAATCGCACCAAAGTGTACTTACGATTCTCGTGTCCCACGGACAACATGAGCTGAGCATTGAGGTTCCACCCTTTGCTGCAACTACACGGGGTTGGACGGCAATGAATATGCCGGGCCGCATACCACGCGCAGCGGGGGTCCATGTCCCAGTATGTTGCCTACAGCAGCCTCGATGTCCACGCACACATCATCTCTGCCTTCGCGTTCAATCCATTTGCCGGAGAGTGCGAGGGTTGCCAGGCCGTAGAATTCGAGCCGAACAAATGAAATGCGGTATCAGCGCATAGGATTAAACTGACGATTGCTTTGCACTGAGAATACGCTTGGAAAGCCGCTATGGGTGGCGGCCCGGGTTAAATAGAGAAGCCCGTCCGATCACTTTCATGTGGCGAACGGTCGGGCTTCTTATTCCACTTGCCAATGCTCGGCTCATATTGGAAGAAAGCTACGCTAATGTTTGCGTGACACTCCTATTTTCTCCGAAGAAAGAGTCGGATAATGAAGAATAGAATTAAAAAAGGTGCCAGATATAACGCAAGTATAAAGGCTAATCCAACGAGACCTTGCAATAATGGCATAACTCCTCCCAGACACGAGATTTTGGTATTTGTTCCCATCTTATTCTGAATTGGACCAAATAGTTCCTAGCCACAAAACTACTCGTCAACTGGATCGCACCAATCTGCTGGCAAAACACAGCTTGATTCTTTATCGACATGGCACCAATCCGCAACAGGGCACTCGGCGATGTCGTAAAAATTGCATATATCAACTCCAAGACAACAAGGCTCAACGGGAGGATGTTCATTTGAACCAACAGGATGGATATGCTTCATAACAGCTCCTCACCTTAATCCAATTAGAGACTACGTTTGATCAATGCCACAGTGATCTACAACGCAGATGCTGCCGCCATCCATGTCATAGTCGCAGTAATCGTATGCACCACAGCCATCTGCTTTATCATAAACAGTACAGATGTCAGTAATGCCCAAGAGGCAGTCAAAAGACATCGGCTTCACGCCTGCCTCGTCGCCACTTCCTGGATTAATCGGATGAATATGCTTCACGACTACCTCCCTTTGAGTGCAGAAAAACCTCAATATTGTGTATAACAAACCAAGATGTCTAGTTCACCATATTTCTAGAATGGTTTCGGCGAATGTAGCAATAAGCTTCGCAGACGGTAATCAGAAGAACGAACACCTCCACAATGGTGACAGCAATGCGCTGAACCGCTTATTCCGATACAGTAGCTTCTCGTTGATTTTTCTCCTGCGAAGATGAGTGGCGGGAAATAAGGTCAAAAGCCATCTCGTAGCACATTTTTCTATATTCACATGATGCAGGGTGTAGACTCTTGGGCAAGTAGCCGTGCTCGTCTGCAGCCTCCCAGCTACAGCCCCCACCACAGAAAGACCGAGCCCAACAGTCCGTACAGTCAATTCTTTTTTCGACACCCTGACTCCAGTTTTCAATATACCTAGTTTCGTCAATTCCGGTGACGATGTTGCCCATTTTGAATCGCATCATCCCGACAAACCTGTGACAGGGGTATACGTCCCCTTCGGGAGTCACGGAAATAAAACGCCTGCCAGCCCCGCATCCGACAAAGGCGATCCTGTTACTCATAATCAAATCAACTGCAGTTTTCAATGTTCTAAACAAGGGCTTTTCCCCTTGATCAATCTGTTTGAGATATTGATCCGCCAAATCTATTAGGCCCGCCCTGATTTTGTTTAATGAGTGTTCGTCGAGTTTGATATTCTCATCGAATGAGCTCACGGGCGAGAAGTAAATCCTTCTGAAGCCCATCTCTTTAAACTGAAGATAGTCTTCAACAAGGTTACAGTTATTATTTGTTAAGGTCGCTCTTGCGCCGAAGGGGAACGACTCGGAAAAACGACGAACGTTTTTGTCGATATCGGAGAAAGAGCCGCCTCCCGTCTTGTACGGGCGCGATGCATCGTGCTTGCATCCTGTACCATCGAGACTAATCAGAACAGAAAACCCGTGCTTCTTGAAAGAATTCACAGCAGTGTCATTCAAAAGCGTTCCGTTGGTCGTAATAGAATAGGTAAAGTTTCTATTGGGGTATATTCTTTTTGAATAGTCGACCGTTTTCCATATCAGCGGCTCGTTAATCATGGGTTCCCCACCAAAAAAGACGATCGCAAGCGTTTCGTTTTCCGATGAACTTGCGACGAGGTAGTCGACCGCCTTGAAGGCTATCTCGTCTGTCATCAGCAGAGGAGACGTTCCATAATCTCCTTTACCGGCAAAACAGTAACTACAACCAAGGTTGCATGCATGTGAAACGTGGAGTTCGATGGATCTAAGTTTTCGAGGCGTGTCTTTTGTTAAGAAAGTCCGCTCAGACAATCGTTGATACTCATCAATGTCGTCTTCAAGTTCTGCTATGGTCGTTTGGTCGTAGCTTTTCGCAGCAAGTGACTTTGTTAGCAACTTCGAGTTGACCGTTCTTCCCGATGCTTCAAATATGCGAAGCGCATCTTCTGATGCTTGGTCAACCTGAAAGCAATTGCGAGTGACCTCATCGAAGCAGTAACGACGATCACTTACTGAGAAAAAATGCATACGTTCCTCAATTTCATGCTGGACTGGCACTAACCTTGTTTATTGTTGCGCAGCTATAAAAAACCACCAGCGGGGATTCGGTGTGCGGCCCAATCGGACTCCCAAAAGGTTCTATTTGAGACTGGCAAGCTTTGTGTTGTTGGCACTTCGACAGCGCTCTTTATTCCAACATGGAGCCTCGCAGTTTGAGTCGACTTGCCTCTGGAAGGTCCGATCTTAACTTGATTTAGGATGAAAACAGATTACAGGCGCGCTCCTCTAGAAAGAAAGGAAACCAATCGCCGCCTTTCACCAGGAAAGTTTTTATAGCCCACCTCGAGCAAAATGAAAGATGCGAGAGCGATTGGGGAACAACGCGAATCTCCCCTTTTGGGTGGGAGCGAGCCTTCAGCCACCGGCGAACGACTCGCCCTGGTCAGAATCTGGAAGTGGTGCCGGGCCGCTTGGGCCTCCCCGGTGACTTCGTGGGGCTTACCTGCCTGACGTCGAGGAGTACATCCGCAAGATTCGTTCCCTATGCCGTTTGCTCTCACGCCCGCCTTAGTTCCAAGTCGGGCGAGCCGCCGCGCTCATGCGACCCGTGGCGGCGACACGTCGACGCCGCGCTCGCTGAGCACATCTTCGGTCGCGGGCGAGCACGAGGTCGCGCCGGCGCATCCGCTGGGACTGCTGTGCGTGCAAAACGGCTACGTGGTGAGCGTCCCGCGCTGGATTCAGCCGAGTGAGGAAGGCGTTGAGATCGGCGCGCTGGCAACGGGGGAGGGCGGCATCACCGACGACGTCTCGGCCCGCCATGCCCATATCTGGTGCGACGAGTCTGGCGCATGGTTTGTCGAGGACCTGTCGTCCACTAACGGCACCGTGGTGGTAAACGGGGCCACGAGTGTGTGTATTCAAGTAGAGCCCGGCCGCTCCGCCCAGCTCAACCCCGGCGACGAGCTCAAACTCGGCGAATCCACCACCTACGCCATCCTGCTCGGCGCCCTCTAGCCGGCAGTTAGGGACGTTCCTTTCCTGCCGGTACTTGGGGACACTCCTTGGCGCGTCAGAGCCAGTCGTCCGGGGATGGAGGGACCATTCTGGCCTTTGGCGGTCACCCGAGGTAAACCTTTACCGCCCGCCTATATTTGTCGAAATTACACTTAACGGCGGGGTACAATAAACCCGCATGCGGATTTCCGTTGCGGGCGCTTCCCATCGCCGGGGCGTGCCCGGGAGCATCCGGCATGCGGCCTTTGCGGCGCTCGGTCATGTGCAAGACGGGCGGTCGGGTCTGTGGGGCGCATCAGTTGCCCCTCGCCTCGGCATGTCTTCTCTCCACGCCACGTACCTGCTGCTGAGCCTGCCTGCCAGATGATTGGAAGCAACAGCGTAAATCCCATCACGCCAACATCCCGGCGATCGCCGGGGCCTGTATACCTATATGAGAGGAGAGGGGTATATGGCGCGTAAGTTTAAGTCTATGGACGGCAACGAGGCGGCCGCATATGTTTCGTATGCGTACACCGAGGTAGCGGGAATCTATCCCATTACGCCGTCCAGCCCGATGGCCGACCATGTCGACCAGTGGGCGGCCCAGGGTCGCAAGAATATCTTCGGCACCCCGGTCAAGGTCGTCGAGATGGAGTCCGAGGCTGGTGCAGCCGGTACCGTTCACGGTTCGCTGGGCGCCGGTGCTCTGACCACCACCTACACGGCTTCTCAGGGTCTGCTCCTGATGATCCCGAACATGTACAAGATCGCGGGCGAGCAGCTCCCGGGCGTCTTCCACGTCTCCGCGCGTTGCGTCGCTTCCCACGCCCTGAACATTTTTGGCGATCACTCCGACGTCATGGCCTGTCGTCAGACCGGCTTCGCCATGCTCGCCGAGGGCAACGTCCAGGAGGTCATGGACCTCTCGCCGGTGGCTCACCTTGCCGCCATCGAGGGCAAGACCCCGTTCCTTAACTTCTTCGACGGCTTCCGCACTAGCCACGAGATCCAGAAGGTCGCCATGTGGGACTACAAGGATCTGGCCGAGATGTGCGACATGGACGCCGTCCAGGCTTTCCGCGACCACGCGCTCAACCCTGAGCACCCGCACACCCGCGGCAGCCACGAGAACGGCGATATCTTCTTCCAGAACCGTGAGGCCTGCAACAAGGTCTACGACGAGCTTCCCGCCGTCGTCGAGGGCTACATGAAGAAGATCAACGAGAAGCTCGGCACCGATTACGGCCTGTTCAACTACTACGGCGCTCCTGATGCCGACCGCGTCGTCGTGTGCATGGGCTCCTTCTGCGACGTGCTCGAGGAAGTCATCGACTACCTCAACGCTCACGGCGAGAAGGTCGGCCTGGTCAAGGTCCGCCTGTTCCGTCCGTTCTCCATCAAGCACTTTGTCGACGTTCTCCCCGAGACCGTCCAGAAGATCGCCGTCATGGACCGCACCAAGGAGCCGGGTTCCATCGGCGAGCCGCTCTACCAGGACGTCGTCTCCGCTCTCTACGAGGCCGGCAAGACGGGCATCAAGGTCGTCGGCGGCCGTTATGGCCTGGGCAGCAAGGACACGCCTCCCGCGTCCGCGTTCGCTGTCTTCGAGGAGCTCAAGAAGGACGAGCCCAAGCGCGAGTTCACCATCGGCATTGTCGATGACGTGACCAACCTGAGCCTGCCCGAGGCCGAGGATGCGCCCAACACCGCAGCTCCCGGCACCATCGAGTGCAAGTTCTGGGGTCTGGGTGGCGACGGTACCGTCGGCGCCAACAAGAACTCGATCAAGATTATCGGCGACCACACCGACAAGTACGTCCAGGCCTACTTCCAGTACGACTCCAAGAAGACTGGCGGCGTCACCGTCTCGCACCTGCGCTTTGGTGATTCCCCGATCCGTTCGCCGTACTACGTGACCAAGGCCGACTTTGTCGCCTGCCATAACCCCAGCTACATCGTTAAGGGCTTCAAGATGGTCCGCGACGTCAAGCCGGGCGGCACCTTCCTGGTCAACTGCCAGTGGAGCGACGAGGAGTTCGCCGAGCACATGCCCGCCGTGGCCAAGCGCTACATCGCGAACAACAACGTCAACGTCTACCTGATCGACGCTATCGACCTGGCGGCCAAGGTCGGCATGGGCAAGCGCACCAACACGGTGCTCCAGTCCGCCTTCTTCGCGCTGGCCAAGGTCCTGCCCGCCGAGGACGCCCTGCAGTACATGAAGGACGCGGCCACCAAGTCCTACATGAAGAAGGGCCAGGCTATCGTCGACGCCAACCACAAGGCCATCGATGCCGGCGCTACCGCCTTCCGTAAGTTCGAGGTTCCGGCCGACTGGGCTACCGCCGAGGATGTCGCTCCCGTCGAGCTCTCCGAGGAGACCAAGTCCGCTATCGCCCAGCAGGTCAAGAACCTGCTCGAGCCCATCGATCGCATGGACGGCGACAGCCTGCCTGTTTCCGCCTTCGTCGATTGCGCCGACGGCCAGTTTGAGCTGGGCGCCTCCGCATACGAGAAGCGCGGCGTCGCCGTGGTCGTTCCCCACTGGGACGAGACCAAGTGCATCCAGTGCAACCAGTGCGCCTACGTGTGCCCGCATGCCACCATCCGTCCGTTCGCGATGACCGAGGACGAGGCTGCCGCCGCGCCCGAGGCTACCCGCACGCTTGACGCCATGGGCCCCAAGGCCAAGGGCATGAAGTTCACCATGGCCGTGTCCCCGCTCGACTGCATGGGCTGCACCAACTGCGTCAAGGTCTGCCCCAAGGGCGCCCTCGAGATGGTTCCCACCGAGCAGGAGATGGACCAGCAGCCCGTTTGGGACTACATGGTCGAGAACGTCTCCGAGAAGAAGGAGCTCATCGCGGCCAACGTCAAGGGCAGCCAGTTTAAGCAGCCCTACCTGGAGTTCTCCGGCTCCTGCGCCGGCTGCGCCGAGACCGCCTATGCACGTCTGGTTACCCAGGTCGCCGGCGACCGCATGTTCATTTCCAACGCCACCGGCTGCTCCTCCATTTGGGGCAACCCCGCTGCCACCGCTCCTTACTGCAAGGACAAGGACGGTCACGGCCCGGCGTGGAACAACTCCCTGTTCGAGGACAATGCCGAGCACGGTCTGGGCATGGCCGTTGGCTACGAGGCCGTTCAGAAGAAGCTGATCGCTGCTACGCAGGAGATCATCGCCGCTGACGGTCCGTCCGACGAGCTCAAGGCCGCCGGTCAGGCTTGGATCGACTCCGTCAACGACGCCGAGGCCTCTAAGACCGCTGCCGCCGCCTACGTTGCCGAGCTCGAGAAGTGCGGCTGCGACGCCTCCAAGGCGATCCTCGCCGACAAGGCTTACCTCACCAAGAAGTCCTTCTGGATCTTCGGCGGCGACGGTTGGGCCTACGACATCGGCTTCGGTGGCCTGGACCACGTCCTGGCTTCCGGCCACAACGTCAACGTCTTCGTCTTCGACACCGAGGTCTACTCCAACACCGGCGGTCAGGCCTCCAAGGCCTCGAACCTGGGCCAGGTCGCTCAGTTCGCCGCTGCCGGTAAGGTGACCAAGAAGAAGTCCCTGGCCGAGATCGCTATGAGCTATGGCTACGTCTACGTGGCGCAGGTCGCCATGGGCGCCAACCCGGCTCAGACCCTCAAGGCCATCCATGAGGCCGAGGCCTACGACGGCCCGTCCCTCATCATCGGCTACAGCCCCTGCGAGATGCACTCCATCAAGAAGGGCGGCATGCAGAACTGCCAGGCCGAGATGAAGAAGGCTGTCGAGTGCGGTTACTGGAACCTCTTCCGCTTCAACCCCGAGGCTGCTGCCGGTAAGAAGTTCTCGCTCGATTCCAAGGAGCCTGCGGGCGGCTATCAGGAGTTCCTGATGAACGAGGCCCGTTACGCTTCGCTGACGCGTTCCTTCCCCGAGCGCGCCGAGGAGCTCTTCAAGGAGAACGAGCAGGCCGCTATGGACCGCTACGCTCACCTGCTGAAGCTCAAGACGGTGTACAACGAGGCCTAGGTCTCCCACCGCAGGATCTGAGGGCTGACCTTCGCGGACGCCCTCGGACATGAAAGAACCCCCGCTGCGCACTACGTGCGGCGGGGGTTCTTTCGTCCTGCGGAGTGTCCGCGAAGGTCAGCCCTCAGATCCTGCTACGACTACGTCCTCGGATTGTGTGGGCGGATGAAGGACGTAGTTGGCCGGGTATTCCGTCCCCTTCGCTGTTTCGCGGCTTCGCCGCGAAACCTCGCGCCACTTTGGGGATGGATGGGGGACTTGGCTGTTGCCGCCTTTTCGGAGCCCTTCTTTATTCCTTATGCTGGATGAAAAGCCCCTTGTTTTTGCAGGGGTGCATACTCGACTTATAAGTGCATAGAATCTCGTATAGCGCGAGTAAGATATCGCGCTGTCCGTTTTGTGTTTAGCAGAGATGTAGTTTGCATAATCCGACATAATCCTTGCTGCATTTAAATAAAGTTGCACGTAAATGGCGTAGATATGTCTGAGCTGGTGTTCTGTACGCTGAGCGGACAAAAACGACCGTTCACCGTTCCGCTATTTTCAAAATGAATAAAATGAGCGATAAAGAGAATATAAACCTTAATAAACTCGCGTATCGCACGGACGCGGGTTATTAATGGGTTGTAGGCCTTTTACAGAAAGGATTCCAGCAATGTCTAAGCCTCTTGGCAAGCCCGATCGTATTGTCGTCGCCCTTGGCGGCAACGCCCTCGGCAACAACCCCGTCGAGCAGATCGAGGCCGTGAGCAACACCGCCCACGCTCTCCTCGGTCTCATCGAGCAGGGCAATGAGATCATCATCACCCACGGCAACGGCCCGCAGGTCGGCATGATCCAGAACGCCTTCGCCGCTGCCCACGATGCCATCGGTACCCCCGAGATGCCGCTGCCCGAGTGCGGCGCCATGTCCCAGGGCTACATTGGTTATCACCTACAGCAGGGCATCGGCCGCGAGATGCACAAGCGCTATAAGCGTTGGCACGCCGCCACCGTCGTCACCCAGATCGAGTGCGATCCGGATGATCCCGCGTTCAAGAACCCGACCAAGCCGATCGGCCCCTTCTACACCGAGGAGCAGGCCAAGGAGTTCATGGCCGAGGATCCCTCCAAGGTCTTCGTCGAGGATTCCGGCCGCGGCTGGCGTCGCGTCGTCGCCTCCCCCGATCCCAAGAAGATCGTCGAGGCCGACTCCATCCTCAACCTGCTCGACAACGAGTTCATCGTCATCGCCTGCGGTGGCGGCGGCATCCCCGTCGTCCGCGACTACGAGAACAAGGGCTGCTACAAGGGCGTTCCCGCCGTCATCGACAAGGACCTGGGCGGCGAGCTGCTGGCCGAGGACTGCGACGCCGACGTCCTGTTCCTGCTGACCGCCGTCGAGCACGTCGCCATCAACTTTGGCAAGCCCAACCAGGAGGAGCTCGAGGACCTCACCGCCGACGAGGCCGAGCGCCTGGCCGACGAGGGTCAGTTCGGCAAGGGTTCCATGGAGCCCAAGGTCCGCGCCGCCATCAAGTTCGCCCGCTCCCGCAAGGGCCGCACCTGCATCATCGGCGCCCTGGACAAGGCCGCCGAGACCATGGCCGGCCTCTCCGGTACCCGCATCCACGAGTAGCCCCTACTCCGTTGCCTCTCCCGTGGGCGCCAGGCAAAGCGCCCACAAACTAGCCTCTCTTCATGAGCCCCGCGGTCCGCTCCGACTGCGGGGCTTTTGCTATTCACCTAGTCATTGGGGACGTTCTTAAACGACTAGTCAAACAAGAACGTCCACAACGACTACTCATTTAAGTCTGTCCCCAATGACTGCGGAAAGCGCATCTCACACCGGCACATGGCTTTCGGGTCCTTTCTCCGTGCTCCCTATAAGTTCGGCTGGACTCCCCGCAACCTGTTCCGAGTTGGCGGAACGAGCGCGACGTGGAGTGTCATTCTTTACCGCGTTAGACTAGACGCAGGGAAAGGAGGAGGACATGGATGCTCGCGTCAAGCAGCTTGTAAATATGATCGAGGACGCTCAGCCTGTCGCTGTCGCGGTACTTGCCAAGCGTCTCGAGGTAAGCGAGCGCGCCGTGAGAAACTATATCCATCGCGCAAACGACAACCTTGCAGGGGTTGCACGCATCGTTGGCAGCAAGGGGCAGTATCGTATCGATGTTGCACGTGCAGATGAGCTTGCTCGCTTGCTAGACGGTGCGGCTCTGGCCCATCCGGGCATTCCTGATACGCGCGACGGCCGTGTGTCCTTCCTTCTTAACGACCTCCTCATGCGGTCCCAGTGGGTGACGATTGAGGAGTATGCGGATTTACTCTACGTTTCGGCGCGAACTCTGTCCAATGACATGCGTCTGGTAGAGCAGAAACTCGCCCAATTTGACTTAACGCTCGAAAAGCGCCCACGCTACGGAATCCGCGTTGCGGGCGGGGAGTCGCAGCGGCGCCTGTGCCTGGCCTCGCTGGTGAGGCCCGTGTTGCCCGACACCGACGATGCAAAGCTCGCCGAGCGCCTGCGGGCCATCGCCGCATGTGTGGACGATGCTCTGACGGCCTCGCCCGTCACGGTGAGCTCGCTGGCATCCCGCAATCTCATCATGCATCTTTACATTGCTCTTGGCCGCATCGAGCAGGGCTGCTATGTCCCAGCTGCAGAATCGGACGTTCAAAAACTGGAGGGAACGCGCGAATACGCCGCGGCTTTCCAGATTGCCGCAAACATCAAGGATGCCCTGGGCGTGAGCATGCCCCGAGAAGAGGTTGCCTTTATCGCAATCCATTTGCTCGGCAGGGGCACGGGCGTGCCCGAGAAGGGCTCTGCCGTTATCTCGGACGAGATGTGGGAGATTGCTTCCGAGATGGTACGTGCGGTCAACGATGAGTTTAGGTTTGACTTTAGCGGCGATCTTGAACTTCGCATGAACCTTGCTCGGCATATCGGCCCTCTGGGCTATCGCCTTGAATATCACATGCATATGGATAACCCCATGCTGTCCGATATCAAGACGAGGTTTCCGTTGGCCTATTCGATGGCAGCTGGCACCTCGCAGGTACTCGAGCGTCATTTTGGCAGCCAGCCCTCTGATGAAGAGCTCGGCTACATCGCCATGGCATTTGCCCTGGCCCTCGAGCAGCAAGCCGACCAGCCGCGTCGCAAACGCATCCTGATCGTGTGCGCCTCGGGAGCGGGAAGCGCCCGTATGCTCGAGCACCAGTACCGCAAGCAGTTTGGCATGTATATCGATTCGATTGAGACATGCGATGTCGCCCGCGTGGGAACGTTCGATTTTCGCATATCGACTACGTGTTCACAACGGTGCCGCTCAACGTCAAGTTGCCCGTGCCCGTCCGCGAGGCCGATTTCTTCTTGGAGACGAGCGATGTCAACGCTATCCGCAAGGTGCTGAGCGACGACACTGCGCAATCGGACTCCGTGAGCTCTTTCTTTAGCCGTGCCCTGTTCTTCAACCGCGTTGAGGCGTCGTCGAAGCAGGCCGTTCTCCGATATCTCTCCGAGCGCGCCGTCGAGAGCGGCCGTGTCGATGCCCAGTTTGCCCAAGAGGTCGCCGAGCGCGAGAGCGCGAGCGCCACCTCGTTTGGCAATGGGGTAGCCATGCCCCATGGGATGCATCCCTTGAGCGCCGAGGCCTTTGTTACCGTGGGCCTGCTCGAACATCCCATTCTTTGGGACGAATACGGCCATGAGGTCGATATCGTCTTTATGGTGTCGTTTGCCCGGTCGGGCGGCGATGAGGCGCGGATCTTGAGCTCACTGCTCGCCGAGATCTTTATGGACCGCCAGGGGGTCGAGCGCCTACGCGAGCGCCGGTCCTGGCATGAGCTGATGGCGCTTGTGCAAGCGCATACGGCTTAAGACTTCTTTTGTCGATGACCCTGTCAGTCTACCTGCAATAAACCTCGAGGATTGCGGGCGGGAGATAGGCGTTTCGAATATTCAAGTACAAACCAAACATCACGGGAGAGGAGACCGTTATGGACGATCAGGGAACCGAGATGGTTTCGTTTCAGCTGGTCGCTGCAGCGGGAGAGGCACGCAGCCTTGCCTTCGAAGCCCTTGAAAAGGCAAAGGCGGGGGATTTTGACGCCGCCGCCAAACTCATGAAGCAGTCAAAGGATGCGGGAATCAAGGCTCACCACATCCAAACGCAGCTGCTTTCGACTGAGGCAGCGGGCGAGCATCTGTCGGTGGATGTGTTGCTGGTCCATGCTCAGGACCACCTCATGTGCTCCATGCTTGCTCAGGAGCTCGTGCAGGAGCTGATCTGCCTGTATGAGCGCACTGCAACCAAGAACGCCTAGCGGCGTGCGGTGACTATCCAACCAATCAATGCGAAGGGAATCCCTTATGAAGATCCTTCTTGTTTGCGCAGCTGGTCTGTCTACAAGCATTCTGATGAAGAAACTCGAGAAATATGCGGAGCAAAACGGCATCGAGCTCGATATCGATGCGGTGGGTATCGGCGAGTATCAGGAGACGTGCGCCAATTATGACGTGCTGCTCTTGGGGCCGCAGGTGTCCTACCAGCTCAACACCGTCAAGCAGGGGAGCGGTAAGCCGACCGCGGTCATCCCCGCACAGGACTACGGCATGGGCAACGCCGCCAACGTGCTGGCACTCGCCCAGTCGCTGTTGGGTTAGGAGGCAACCATGGAGAAGTTCATGACCCTGCTTCAGGAAAAACTGACCCCTATCGCCAATTTCTGCGGCACCGAGCGCCACTTTGCCTCCATGCAAAAGGGCTTTATGAGCGCGATCAGCTTCATCTTGGTATCTGCCGTCTTTATGATCCTCGCCAACCCGCCGGTCACGGCCGACCTGGTGGCGCAGGGCGGGTTCTGGTCCGTCTTTGGCCCTTGGCTCGATTTTGCCACGGCCAATAAGCTCACGCTGCTCATTCCCTTCAACATGACGATGGGCATACTGTCGGTGATCGTGACGTTCGCAATCGCCTATAACCTGGCGGGCACCTACAAGATGCCCAAGCTTAACGCCGGCATGACCTCGCTGGTGATGTTCCTGATCGCCGCGGCGCCGTCGTCCTACTACCAGCTTGCTGACGAGTCCGTGCTCCAGGCGGTCCCCTGCACCTATCTGGGTGCGCAGGGCCTGTTTACCGCCATCATCGTTGCCTTGGTCTCCGTCGAGGTCACGCGCTTCTGCCAGACCAAGGGCATCACCATCAAGATGCCCGATGGCGTGCCGCCGTTTTTGTCCGAAACCTTTGGCGCCATCGTACCTATGCTCGCCAACATCCTCATCTTCTTTGGCGGCAACCTGCTGATCCAGATGATCGATCCCGCGCTGTCCATCCCCTCGGTTATCGAGAAGCTGCTCGCTGCCCCGCTTTCCGTCGCAGTTGACTCTGTGCCCGGCGCACTGCTTATCTGCTTCATGACGCTGCTGTTTTGGTGCTTTGGCGTCCACGGCAACATGATCGTAATGCCCATCACCGCCCCGGTCACGCTTGCCGCCTTTGCCGCCAACGCCTCGCTCTATGCTGCCGGGCAGCCGCTTGAGTTCCACCCGGCGCTCATGTCGTTGGCCATCAACCTCATCGGCGGCACGGGTAATACGTTCTCTTTTGTGGCGCTCTGCGCGTTTAGGGCAAAGTCGCAGCAGCTCAAGGCATTTGGCAGGGCATCGATCGTGCCGAGCTTCTTCCGTATCTCCGAGCCCGCGATCTTCGGCGCGCCCATCATCTTCAACCCGATCCTCATGATTCCGTTTGTGCTAGGCGGCATGATCTCGGCCCTGCTGTATTGGGGTGCGGTCTCACTGGGTCTTGTCTCTAACTTCTACATCTTGGTGAGCGGCACGTTCCCCATCTTCGTTCAGGGCTTTGTCCAGTGCCTCGACCCGCGCATCTGGGTGTTTACGATCGTTTTGATCGTGGTCATGGCTGTGGTCTGGTACCCGTTCTTTAAGGTGTACGATAACCAGCTCCTGGCTCAGGAGCAGGAGAACGCCGCGGCAGCTTCTGCCGAGGATGCTGAGTAGCATGAGTTACTTTGACAGAACGTCTGCCGCCGGTATGCCCGAGGGCTTTTTGTGGGGTGGTGCCCTCGCCGCCAACCAGGCCGAAGGGGGCTGGAACGAGGGCGGCCGCGGCATGTCGCACTCCGACCTGATCCCACAGGGTTCCGACCGCTGGGATGTAATGTTTGGCAGGCAAAAGCCCGTGGACGATCCGGACAGGCTGTATCCATGCCGCTGGGGCAACGACTTCTTCCATCATTGGCACGAGGATGTCGAGCTCTTTGCCGAGATGGGCTTTAAGTGCCTGCGTCTTTCAATTTGCTGGAGCCGTATTTTTCCCACAGGGATGGAGACCGAGCCCAACGGCGAGGGCTTGGAGTTTTACCGTCAGGTATTCGAGGCGCTGCGCGAGCATGGAATCGAGCCGCTTGTGACGCTGTCGCACTACGACTATCCGTTGGCTCTGGTCGAGCGCTATGGTGGCTGGCAAAGCCGAGAGATGATCGAGCGGTATGCGCACTACGTCGAGACCGTCGGACGCGCGTACCAGGGCCTCGTGCGTTATTGGCTTACGTTCAACGAGATCAACAGCGTGGCGCTGTCCTATCTCAACGCGGGTGTCACGCTCGAGGATGAGCGTGACCGTGCAGCCGTGACCGCGGCGTTCTCGCACCATATGTTTATGGCGAGCGCTCGCGCTGTCGAGATTCTGCACAAGATCGATCCCGCAAACAAGGTGGGTTGCATGGTCGCTGCCGGTGCGACCTATCCGTACCGTTGTGCGCCCGAGGACGTATGGCTTGCGTATGAGGAGGACCGCGGCCGCTACTTCTACACAGACGTGATGGCTGCGGGCGCCTATCCTGCTTGGAAGCTGCGTGCACTCGAGAAAGAGGGTGTTCACGTGCCCTTTGAGCCGGGCGATACGGAGTATCTGGCAGAGCATACGGTCGACTTCATCTCGTTCTCGTACTATTGCTCGCGCTTGGTGTGCGCCGATGATCAGGTGATCGCCGAGAAGGCGGAGGGCAACGTGTTCCCGACGTTGCGCAATCCGTACCTCAAGGATAAAGAGACTGCCTGGAAGTGGCAGATCGATGCGCTGGGTTTGCGCGTGACGCTTGCCGGCTACCACGATCGTTACCATCTTCCGCTCTTTATCGCCGAGAACGGTGTGGGCGGACTCGATGCGCTGGAAGACGGCAAAGTCCACGATGCGTATCATATTGATTACCTGCGAAGGCATATTCTTGCGCTGCGCGATGCAATTGTCGAGGACGGTGTTGACCTGATGGGATACACGCCGTGGGGCTGTATCGATTTGGTGTCGGCCTCGACGGGGCAGATGAAGAAGCGCTATGGCTTTGTTTATGTTGATGCCGATGATATGGGCAAAGGCACGTTCGATCGCTACCGAAAGGACAGCTTCTGCTGGTACCAAAAGGTCATTGCATCAAATGGCGAGGACTTGAGTTAACTCTTGCAGGTCTGTTGCCCCCGCGGTCCGCTTCGGCCGCGGGGGCTTTTGTTATTTACCTAGTCCCCGATGAGACCCTCATTCTGTGGGTAGTCATTGGACGTTCTTAAACGACTAGTCATTTAAGTCTGTCCCCAATGACTGCGGAAACCCGGCACCTGGGGACGTTCCTTTTAATATGAGCAGGACATTGTCAAGAGGCAAAATCGGGCCTGGCCCCAA